>Ga0307487_1000878_pt1 | contig 22470 bp, 17 predicted proteins | sample CBIW12metaG_FD_203665 | JGI IMG/M metagenome (GOLD analysis project Ga0307487, IMG submission 203665) | Sea-ice brine microbial communities from Beaufort Sea near Barrow, Alaska, United States - CBIW 1.2 | ecosystem: Environmental > Aquatic > Marine > Coastal | place: USA: Alaska | collected... | reverse complement strand
TTAAATCTAATACCTAGCCTATGCAAAATTTTACTTTAGGAAAGAAGGGAATATCTATGCTCCTTTTTGGCCTTGTTTTATTAACCACAAGTTTTTCTTCCTTCGGGCAGGAAAATTGCCCCACCGTTAGCGATCCGGCTCAAGAATTCTGCTATTTGGCAACGGTTAGTGATCTTGTAGCGACACCAAATGGAGATACCGTTAGATGGTATCGTACTGGAACTTCTACAAATCCCATTCCCAACGATGAGTTACTTCAAGACGGGAATTATTTTGCTGGAAATCAGTCTAAAACCTGTACTACAAGAACAGCAGTTAGTGTTACAGTAGATGATTTTGGAGCACCAGAACCATTATTTGGCGCCATATTTTCTCCGTGTGTCTATGGAGCTGAACCAGCCCCAGGTGATCCTGACCCTGTTTATATTAAAACCGTTCAGGATTTAATAGCCAATATAGAAGGAAACAATGTTGAAATATTTGATCAAGAATTTGATGCAGTAAAATTAAATGAAACTACTGCTTTGGTACGTGGTGAAAATTATTTTGCGGGCCAAAGAAATCCAAGTACTGGTTGTACTACAAGTAGAGTCGCAATTCGTTATGACCCTATATACTCTCCTGCACCTGCCGCAGATCCAATTCAAATTGTTTGTGAAGGAGCTACCGTTGCAGATCTTCAAGCATCCGCAACAACTAATCCTACTTCTCTTTCTCAAGGATTTAGATGGTATAGCACTATGAATTCTCAGCCGGCATTGGCTAATTCTACTGTACTTATTGATGGAGAGGATTATTATGTAAGTCAGATTGTAAATAGAATAGGAAGAGACGAACCACCATGCGAGAGTACAGATAGAATAATGGTTACCGTCCAGTTTGATGACATCAATGCAGGTGAACCGAATAGCGAAACCTATTGTAAGTCTGAGTTTGACGTTCAATTGGCCGTATCTTCTTCTACGCCAGATCGGACACGGTTTGAAGAACTTTTCCTTCAACTTTTAGACGCAGGGGTTCCACAAGATGGAACATTTGATCCAACTCCGACAGATCTTGGTACTGCACCACAAACTTATATCACTAATTACACAGTTATATCCTCTTTGGGATGTGAAGACTCTGTAGAATTGACAATTATTGTTACAGAGGATCCTACCACGGGCGGCAATATAAGCGAGCAAGTTTGCAGAAATACTTTACCGGAAACTGTGACTAGTGCACAAGTAGAAGGATTTTTTAGAGGGCTCGTAGCTACAGCTGGCGGAGAAGCTGGCGGGACATTTGCCAATGATGATATGGCAACTATTGCATCAGATTTCAATTCAAACACCATCTATCCAACAACTTTTACAAGTGAATATACAATTCGTGAAGGAACAGCTTGTGAAGCAACTTCAGTAGTATCAATAGAAATTCTTGAATCTCCTAATGCTGGAGCAGATAACAGCGAAACTTATTGTGTTGCTGAAATTCAGGATGAAATCAACAATACCAACGGTAGAACTTTTGAAGATCTTTTTGTGGATTTATTAGAGTTTGGCGAAGATCCTGATGGATCATTTGATACCACACCTGTTTATGCAGGACCAGATACTTATACATACAATTATACAATAGAATTGACTAATGGTTGCACAGATTCTGCTACAATTACTGTTGTAATAAATGACCCATCTGCCGGGGAACCTAGTTTGAATGAACTATGTAGAGCTGAATTACCAGAAACAGTTACAGCAGCACAGGTGCGAGGTTATTTCGCATCTCTTTTAAGTGATGGTGCTACAGAGGGTGGTTCATTCTCTAACATAGATGCAATCACTGCTGGTTTTAATTCTAATGATACCTACCCTGTAACATATACTTCTACGTATACGGTTTCAAGTGGAACGGATTGTGAGGATACTGCAGATCTTTCTGTAAAAATTTACGAAGCTCCTAACGCCGGTCCGGATATTACAGATTCTATCTGTATTACGGAACTGGTAACATTGGTTAATCCATCAGATCCAGATGCAACTATATTGGCATTATTAGATAGGTTTGGTTGGGATGGCGATATGACTGGTACTTTTACTCCAAGTAGCAATGACCTAGGATCTACCTTATTAGCTTACTATAATGATCCAAATAGACCTAGTTCTTTATTGTTAACAGCTACTTATACAGTAGCTTCTACAAATACCGTGTGTGCAGATGACGTTGCACAATTTGCAATCACTATTAATGACGTTCAGGATGCAAATGCTGGAACTATTGAGGACCAGGAAGTTTGTTCCAATGAGGGTGTTATTGATCTAAGAGATTATTTAGTAGGGTCTGGCGCAACTCCTGGAGGAACATTCTTAGTCGCTGGAGTCCCTTCCGATGGAATGTTTGATACGTCTATTGGATCGAAAGATGGTGGTTATTTAATCACTTACCAGGTAGATGACTCTGCTGAATGTACAACTGATAATACAAATGATTCTGAAGACTTTATTTTAACTGTAAATGATTCTTTAGATTCAACGGCACCTATTAATAGAACGTTTTGTATCTCTGACATTGATCCGAATATATCTGAAACAGGTGTAATTAACTATTTCAATAGTTTAGTTGCTTCTTTTCCAGCAGGAACTTTTAGCACATCGCCTTCAGATATCTACGTTGATTTTAAAGAGAATCCAATAAATACTTTTACTACTACCTATACTGTTAGTGGTGACTGTGGTGGATCTGTTGATATTTCAGTAACTGTAAATGATGTAGAGGATGCAGAAGCAGGTACAATAGCCGATCAAGAAGTTTGCTCTAATGAGGGAATAATTGACTTAACTACCTATTTAACAGATCCAAATACAACTCCCGGAGGAATATTCTCTGGAGATGGTGTACTTTCTGATGGAATGTTTGATACTTCAATTGGATTTATAGAGGGTGGTTATTTAATCACTTATAGTGTGGACGGTACTGCAAGTTGTGTTACAGCAGGTACAAGTGATTCAGAAACTTTTACAATAACTGTTTTTGATTCTCCAAATGCTGGAGCAGATCTTACACCAAGTTTTTGTACTGCCGAAATAGATAATTTTATCGCTAATCCATCGGAAGCATTAAACTTTTTTGATGATTTCATAACGGAGCAAGGAGATGAGGTTTCTACCGGAGGTACCTTCAACAGATCTTTCGCAGATGTACTTGCTTATTATACAGCGGGAGATTTCACATCGCCATTTTTAGCAACCTATACGGTAGCAAATGCTGACTGTACAGATACTGCAGAGATTGCAATTACAATAACTCCAGTTCAACAGGCAGAAGTAGATCCTATTGCAGACTTTAGTGTTTGCTCTAGTGAAGACTCACTTAATCTATTTACTTATTTAAATGTAAGTGGAGGAACCTTTTCCTATGGCTCAGTAGAAATCGAAAACGGTTTGATCGATGTTTCAACTTTAGGTGATTTACCTGAAATTACATATTCTGTAAATGAGGATATCGACACCACAGATTGTATTGAAGGATCAGATTCAACAACCTTTACGATCGAAGTTGTTCAGGGTGCTAACGCAGGTGCTCCAAATAGCGTAAGCCTTTGTAACACACAGGTGAATGGTCTTTTTGGAACAAATTCTGTCAATACAGTTAGAGCTTACTATATAGGTTTACTTGAAAGTGATGAGATAGATGTAAATGGTACATTCTTTCCAACCATTCAAACATTGATAAGCAGTTACAATCAGAATAACTTTCAGGACTTTACAACTAGCTATACAGTTAGTGTAGGAGATTGTGAAGATTCAGTAGATTTAAACATTACTATTTTAAGACCTGAGGATAAACCAGTAGCTGATGCTGAACAATTATTCTGTTCTGCAGATAACCCTACTGTGGGTGATCTTGTTGTAACTGGAAATAATATAACTTGGTTTGAAGATGCTGCTTTAACTATTGCTTCAACTAATACTGATTCATTAGTAAATGGAGATTATTACGCAGTATCTATTAGTGAAGACGAAAACACATGTAATTCTTTTGCAACAAAGGTTATCGTATCTGTAGTGGACAACGCCCCTGCTCCAGTTGCTGAAGCTAATCAGGATTTCTGCTCAGCTGGCAGCAAAACTGTTGGTGACCTGGTTATTACAGGAGATAACATTACTGTTTATGAAGATGCAGAACTAACCATGATAGCCAACAATGACGATGCATTAGTTGATGGTGAAGATTACTATGCAATATCATTCTGTGGAACGGAGTCTACCATGATTACCGTGACAGTAGGAGAAACTCCAGACGCCCCGGTAGCTGATGCAGAACAATCTTTCTGTTTAGTTGACAACAATACAGTAGCCGATTTGGTTGCTTCAGGAGATAACATTGTATGGTATGAAGATGAGGATTTAACGACTGTTGCCCCGGCAACAACTCCCCTTGAGAATGGAGACGTTTATTATGCCGTTGCTACAGGAGATGATACTTGTGGTTCACCATCGACAATGGTAACAGTAACGATGAACGATCCGGATGCGCCTACACTGCAATTAGAAGGAAATGAATTCTGCAGAAGCGACAATCCAACACTTCAGGATTTACTGGACAACATAAACGGTTCCGGCATACAAATTTACGCCTCGCTAACAGGAGGAACACCTTTAGCTTCTACTACTGCGCTACAAAATGATGTTCAATATTTTGCAACTGCAACAGATGCAACTTCAGGCTGTGAAAGTTCAGAAAGATTGGCCATTAGAGTGGAAGTTGCTTTTTGTGGGATTCCGGAAGGTTTTTCTCCAAACGGAGATAACATCAATGACAGGTTTGTAATTCCGGATATCGCCATTAATTACCCTAATTATAACATCGAGATTTACAACAGATGGGGTAATATGGTCTTTAAAGGAAATGCTTCAACACCAGATTGGGATGGAATTTCAAATCAATCCGGAACTATAGGAGACGGTGTACTCCCTGTAGGAGTTTACTTCTATATCCTGAATTATAATGACGGAGCAACAGCTTCGGACCAAGGAAAACTATACTTAAGTATATAACCAAAGGACAAACACTAGAAAGAAATGAAAAACATAATAATCACATATTTAATCTTTACAGGGGTTATCCTTTTATCTTTTAAAGGTATGGCTCAACAAGACCCACTATACACTCAATACATGTACAACATGAGTGTTATTAACCCCGCTTACGCTACCGATAATCCCGGGATGCTAAATTTGGGTGGACTTTACAGATCTCAATGGGTAGGAATTGACGGCGCTCCAAGCACCGCCAATTTCTTTGCCCATACGCCGGTAAGCGAACGAGTGGAACTTGGAATTACAATTGTCCATGATGAAATTGGTGACTGGGTTAAGGAAAATAACATCACAGCCGATTTTGCCTATATACTTCCGTTGAACGAGACCAATAAACTCTCCTTTGGTGTAAAAGGTGGAATTTCCACATTTGATGCCAATACTTCCGGACTTATTCTAAACCAGCTTAATGATCCCGCCTTTCAGAATACTAATGAGGTATTTCCTGTTTTTGGAGTTGGAACATACTTGTTTGGAGAAAAGTATTATGTAGGCCTTTCTGCCCCTAACCTTTTTACTTCAAAATATCTTGAAAATAATCAAGGTCTAAGAGCATTGGGTGAAGAAAATATTCACTACTTCCTTACCGGTGGATATGTGTTTGACCTAAGCGAAGATTTCAAACTTAAACCAGCCTTTATGGCCAGGGGAGTTAAAGGCGCACCACTTTCTGTAGATGTTACTGCAAACGTTTTAATGTACAACAGATTGGAAGCCGGAATTGGATACAGATTTGACGAATCTATTACAGGTTTGATCAACTTCGCGATAACTCCCGGATTAAAAGTTGGGTATGCCTATGACTATACCACCTCAAATTTGGGTGATTACAACGATGGTACACACGAATTCCTGATATTATTCGATCTAGATCTTTTCGGATTATCAAAAGGATATGACAAATCACCAAGATTCTTCTAAAACCAGAGACAACATGAAAAAATTATATAGTACAATTTTAATAATCCTAATAAGCTTTTCAGGCTTTGCACAAAATTCTGAAATAAAAAAAGGAGACCGGTTTTTTGCCGAAAGGGCATATATCGATGCTGCCACTGCTTATGAGAAGGTAGCTGACAAGAACCAGAAAGTGCTTCAAAATTTAGGTGATGCATATTTCTACACGAACCAATTGGCAAATGCTTCTGAAGTTTATCAGTTGCTTTTCCTAAGGCACAAAGCAGAGGTTGATCCTGAATACAAATTTAGGTTCGCACACGCTTTGATGGCAGTTGGTAACTTTAAGGAAGCTGATGTTTACTTTTCAGAATACTACGGAAAGGATTTCGATTTTGAAAAATTCAGAAGAGAATTGGACACCACCGTATCTCATGTGTATACCACCAGACAGGAACTTAACAATCCTGCCGCCGGTGATTTTGGGATCTCCTATTACGGAGATAAAGTAACCTTCGCATCTACAAGAAATCAGGAAAGACCAATCTATCCCTGGGATAAAAAACCAACCCTGGATTTGTACACAGCAGATGTTACTGAAGATGGTAAATTAAGCGGAATCGTGCTTTTTCCAGGAGATATCAATACCGATGCTCATGAGAGTTCTGCCGCTTTTACCCGAGATGGAATGACCATGTATTTTGATCGTACCAATGAAAAAAGAGTTAAAAATGAAGCTGGCGAAAAAGTTGCTCATATAAGAATTTACCGTGCTAAAATGGCAGATGGAAAATGGGCTAACATTGAAGCCTTGCCTTTCACCAGTGATGAATATTCTACAGAGCACCCAAGCTTAAGCAATGATGGATCAAAATTATACTTTGCCAGCGATATGCCTGGAACTTTGGGATCTTTTGATATCTATGTAGTAGATTTAAATGAAGATGGCACTTATGGCACCCCACGAAACCTGGGCCCAGCTGTAAACACCACTCAACGTGATCAATTCCCATTCATAAGTGACGAGAATGTTCTTTATTTCTCTTCTAATGGGCATCAGGGATTTGGTAACCTGGATATCTATAAAACTGAAGGGGATTTTTCAGAAGTGAAAAACTTAGGAGCAACCATTAATAGTGGTTATGACGATTTTGCCTATATTATCAGGGAAAATCAGAACGAAGGTTGGTTTGCTTCAAACAGAAGAGGAACCGATAATTTGTACAACTTTTCAAGAGAAGATTACACTCCTCCCATAGTTGAGATAGAGGAAAGAGAAACCAACGTCGAGACCGGTAGGCAACAATTAAAAGATGTAGGAAATATTTATTTCGATTTTGATAAGGCGACCATAAAACCCGAATCTGAAGTTACTTTAGATAAAGTTGTGGCAATTATGAAAAAGTATCCTACCATTAAAATTGAAATAGGTTCTCACGCAGATGCGAGAGGATCTGACAAATACAACCAGGGTCTGTCTGAAAGACGTGCCGCTTCCACTTTGGAATATTTAGTAGGTCACGGAATTGAAAGAGGCCGCTTAACTTCTAAAGGCTATGGTGAGTCTATGCCACTGAACGATTGTACTAAACCAACTGGATGTACAAACGAACAATACGCCAAGAACAGACGAAGTGAGTTTACTATTATGAAATAAAGATTGCAACTAACCAACCTATTAAAGCCCCAAGAGATTGGGGCTTTTTTATTACCAGGGAATAGAAAAGAGAGCAAAGAGAAGAGACCGAAAAAAGAATCAAGAATCAAGAGTCAAGAAAAAAAGATTAAAAAAGTTAGAATTAGAAAAACTATTCTTAGCAATCTTTGCGAAAATTCTTTGCGACCTTTGCCGTAAAAGCACCAGAAATCAAGAAAAAAGAATTGATAGTTATTTGGAGCAAAAATTAAAAACCTGTAAAACCTGAAATTATTTTTTAGGCGGATAGCCCTTTAAAGCTTTATCCACCATGGATTTCAACTGGGCTTCCCGATCTTGTGGAGAAGCATTTTTATTGAAGCTGCTTTCAACAACTGCCTGCCAAATCAGGGAATCATTTTTCGCATCTATAAAATCAAGGGTCAATCTTAAATAAGTTTCATTCCCGCCAATTGGGAAACCACCGGAAACACCAACACCTAGATTTCCACCGCCTCCTCCTACTCCAATGCCAACATTGCTCCTGCTGGGGGTTTCATATTCTGAAGCGTAAAAATTCACATATATCTTAGGATTTTCAGCAGTTGTAAATCCTTTTGCTGCCATTTGGGAAGTTAAAATGGATAGAAGGCGCTGTTCATCTAAATGACTCAATTTTGAAACCAGATTGGGATAAATTTGATAAGTATCAATCCCAACAAATTGCACTTTCTGGTCATAATCAAAAACCGCATGTGGTGCATTACAGGATGTAACTAATAAAAAAAGACAGAGAGATTTGAAAATTTTCATTTGATTAAATTTTTACACTCAGTAAACTTCGTCCTAAATAAAATCCGCTGCTCCGATTATTATCGGAACAGGGGATTTATGATCTTTTATAAATGAACATACTGAAATTTTTATTAAAGTTAAGTAAAAATCAGTACACGAAAATCCTGATTAACAATATTTAAACAGGAACCTTATTTAACATTTCCCAAAGTTTGTCCTTTAATTCAGTCAAGCCTTGATTTGCAACTGCCGAAATAAATAAATAGGGTGCTCCTAAATTTTTATCCAGCCCTTCTTTTAATTCAGCTTTCAATTCCTCATCCAGCATATCGCATTTGGAAATCGCAATAAGCCTTTCCTTATCCAATAATTCCGGGTTATAGCGTCTTAGTTCATCAAGCAAAATTTCATATTGTTTGACGATATCCGGTGCATCTGCGGGAATTAAAAATAACAGCGTTGAATTTCGTTCGATATGGCGCAGAAATCTATGACCAATTCCTTTGCCTTCCGCAGCACCTTCAATAATTCCGGGAATATCGGCAACTACAAATGTTTTATATTCGCGATACTCTACAATTCCAAGATTAGGCTTTAATGTGGTAAACTCGTAATCGGCAATTTTAGGTTTTGCAGCTGTAATTACAGATAGCAAGGTAGATTTTCCCGCATTTGGAAATCCAACCAAACCAACATCTGCCAATAACTTAAGTTCTAAAGTTATATCCAGTTCCAGTCCATCCATCCCCGGTTGGGCATAGCGCGGAGTTTGATTTGTAGATGATTTAAAATGCCAGTTACCCTGTCCGCCCATACCGCCTTTAGCAATAATAACCTCCTGCTCATCGTCGGTAACCTCGTAAATAACTTCCTGGGTTTCGGTATCGCGAATTACAGTTCCCAACGGCACTTCAATATATTGATCGGCACCATCAGCACCAGAACTACGTTGCTTACTTCCGTGTAAACCGTGATCGGCTTTGATATGTCGTTTAAATTTTAAATGCAGTAAAGTCCAAAGGTTTTTATTCCCTTTCATAATTATATGCCCGCCACGACCGCCATCTCCGCCATCCGGACCTCCTTTAGCTATATATTTTTCCCTTCGCAAATGAGCAGATCCCTGCCCTCCTTTTCCAGATGATATATGCATCTTCACATAATCAACAAAATTCCCTTCAGTCATTTCTATCCTATTCTTTTATCGTTTAAAGAAAAACGAACTTCTTAATTATTAATCTCTTACCAAATTCCGAACCGCAAAAGTTTAAAATTGGCAAAAGCTTGCAAAGGTATTAAATTCTTAGCTTTATTTAACCAAAACCAACATTCTTATAATGAATCGATTACCTTACTTATACGGTCGGTGATTTCCTCTATGGAACCAACACCTTTAACCCCGTAATATTTTCCCTGCTTTTCGTAAAAATCTTTTAAAATAGAGGTTTCATCGTAATAAACCTTGATCCTGTTGCGAATGATGGCTTCATCGGCATCATCAGGCCTGCCCGATGTTTTTCCGCGTTCCAATAATCGTTCTACCAAAACCTCATCATCAACTTCCAAAGCGATCATCGCGGTCACATCGGTATTTTTTTCAGCCAACAAATCAGATAAAGCTTCGGCTTGTGCAGCAGTTCTCGGAAAACCGTCAAAAATAAAACCATTAGCTCCGGGATTTTTATCCAATTCTGCTCCCAACATCTTAATTGTCACATCGTCCGGAACCAATTGGCCTTTATCCATAAAAGATTTTGCGTGCAGCCCAAGTTCAGTTTGATTTTTAATATTGTACCTAAAAACATCCCCTGTAGAAATATGCACAAGATTGTATTTAACTTTTAAAAACTCAGCCTGAGTTCCTTTCCCTGCACCCGGAGGGCCAAATAACACCAAATTTGTCATGTCTTGTTGTTTAAGTTTATATACCTGGGTTAAATTTCGGCCAAGGCCATTGTAATCCAACCCATACCCAACGATAAAATCATTTGGTATTTCAAGTCCAATATAGTCTACATTATATCCTTTTTGGTAGGCTTCCGGCTTAAAAAAGAGGGTTGCCGTTTTATAATCAGCTACATTCTTTGATTTTAAGATCCCGTCAATTGCAGCCAGGGTATTACCAGTGTCCACAATATCTTCAATCACGATTACATGCCTGTTTTCCAAAGACATGTTCAATCCCATCATGGTATCCACCTTTCCTGTAGAGGAAGTCCCTTCATAAGACCCCAATTTCACAAAAGCAACCTCACAATCTCCTTCAAATCTTTTAATGATCTCTGAAGCAAACATAAATGCCCCATTCAGGATACCCAGGAAAACAGGGGTTTTATCCTGATAATCTCTATTAATTTGTTCTGAAATTTTGTCTATTGAGGTTGTTATCCTTTCTTCAGAAATAAAGGGCTCGAATCGTAAATCGTGTAATTGAATCAATACTTTTTATTTTAAGTGAGCAAAGATAAGGTTTCTAAACAATTCGCCGTTGGAACAAATCGATTGATTTATTGGGAATTCCTCGTTCAATCCATCTTAAAAAATTATTTTTGCGTAAACTACTTGAAAATTATGGTCAACTATTTTTCTTCAGATTTTAAATTAGGCATCCTGGGTGGCGGCCAGCTTGGCAAAATGCTACTTTATGAAACCCGAAAGTATGATATTCAGTCATTTGTAATGGATCCCAGTGATGAAGCTCCCTGTAAAATTGCGTCCAATTATTTTGAGCAAGGCGATCTGATGGACTATCAAACAGTGGTTGATTTTGGAAGAAAAGTAGATGTGCTTACTTTTGAAATTGAATCGGTGAATGTATCAGCGTTAAAGCAACTGGAATCGGAAGGAATAAAAGTATATCCATCTTCAAAAACTTTGGAGAAAATTCAGGACAAGAGCATTCAAAAACGATTTTTTGTCGATAATAATATTCCAACGGCTACATTTTCTGCTTTTAAATCTAAGGCCGGATTTTTAAAAGCTTTAAATGAAGCTAAGCTGAAGTTGCCTTTGGTTTGGAAAAGCGCAACAGGCGGATATGACGGCAGAGGCGTTATGGTTTTAAGGTCAAAAGAAGATTTACAGGAAATCCCGGAAGGAGCTTGCATAGCTGAAGAGCTAATCCCTTTTAAAAATGAACTTGCAGTAATTGTTGCCAGAAATCCTTCCGGAGAAATGCGTACCTACCCTGTGGTTGAAATGGAATTTCATCCTACCTCAAACCAGGTGGAATATGTTATTTGCCCCGCCAGAATTGAAGATAATGTTGCACAAAATGCCCGAAAACTGGCAGAAAAAGTCTCAGGAGCATTTCAGCATGTGGGACTACTTGCAGTAGAAATGTTCCAAACCAAAGATGATGAGCTTCTGGTAAACGAAGTAGCTCCAAGGCCACATAACAGCGGCCATTTCACTATAGAAGCAAGTTATACCAACCAATTTGAGCAGCATCTTCGGGCGGTCCTGGATTTGCCTTTAGGAAATACCGAAAGTAAAGTGGGCGCGATAATGTTAAACCTGGCCGGAGAGGAAAATTATACAGGTCTTCCTATATATCAAAATATTGAGAAAATTTTACAGATGCCCGGGGTTACGCCTCACATTTACGGCAAAAAAATCACGCGTCCATTCAGAAAAATGGGGCATATTACCATTGTAAATAAAGATTTGAAGCTGGCCCATGAAATTGCCGAAAAAGTTAAAAAAACCATTAAGGTAATAAGTATAAAATAGACATTAAACCTAACAGGTTTTTAAAACCTGTTAGGTTTAAGATAATAAAAACTTGACAAAATGAGTAAAGTAGCAGTAATAATGGGAAGTACCAGCGATTTACCGGTGATGCAGGACGCCATAGATGTTTTAAAGGGATTTGATATTGAGGTGGAAGTTGATATCGTATCGGCACACCGCACGCCGGAAAAATTATTTGAATATGGCAAAAACGCCCATACCCGCGGAATAAATGTAATTATAGCCGGAGCCGGAGGCGCGGCGCATTTACCCGGAATGATTGCATCCTTATCTCCCTTACCGGTTATTGGAGTTCCTGTGAAATCCAGCAATTCCATAGATGGCTGGGATTCAGTATTGTCAATATTACAAATGCCAGGGGGTGTACCCGTAGCAACCGTTGCTTTAAACGGATCTAAAAACGCAGGGATCCTTGCGGCTCAAATTATTGGAGCTACAGATAAATCTATGCAGGATAAAGTACTGGTATATAAAGAAGGCTTAAAACAAAAGGTAATTGAAGGTGCCAAAGGACTCAAAAAATAAAAAAGCCACGCAGAACGTGGCTTTCTAAGAGTAGAGCTTTTCTCGAAAAAATATTATTTATTAACCATTCTAAATATATTAATCAAAACCTAAAGCGACTACTAATATTATTATCAAAATGTTAAAGCAAAACCAAATATACGTTAATTTTTAAAGGACATACGATCAATAGCTGAAAAATTTGATAATTTCCTTCCTTAAAATTTAAAAAACATAAAAATACTGATGAAAACTGAAAATCCATTATTGCAAACTTTTCACACGGCCCCTTTTTCAAAAATAAAAAACGAGCATTTTAAACCGGCGATTTTAAAAGCCATCGAACTGGCAAAAAAAGAAATCCTTGAAATAACCGCATCAAATGAGGCGCCTACTTTCGGGAATACCATTGAAGCATTGGAGTTTTCCGGAAATCAGTTGGACCGTGTCACCAGTATATTTTTCAATTTGAATTCGGCTGAAACCAATGATGAGATCCAAAAAATCGCACAGGAGGTTTCTCCCCTGCTTTCAGAATTTAAAAATGACATCATCCTCAACAAAGAACTCTTTAACAGGGTAAATACTGTTTATCAAAACAGAATTTCTTTAGAACTCAATACCGAGCAGGCCACGCTTTTAGATCACAAATACAAAGCTTTCACCAGAAATGGCGCCAACCTTTCTGACGGGAAAAAAGATCAGTTAAGGGAAATAGACAAGCAATTATCTACTTTGGGGTTAAAATTCGGCGAAAATGTCCTGGCAGAAACCAACAGGTTCGAACTTCATTTAACCGAAAAGGAGAATATCGAAGGCCTGCCAAAGTCTGTTGCAGATGCAGCAAAAGAGGTGGCTAAGGAAAAAAATAAAGATGGTTGGGTTTTTACATTGGAATATCCAAGTTATATCCCATTTATGCAATATGCCAAAAACAGGGAATTGCGAAAAAAAATGGCATTGGCATTTGGGGCAAAATGTTTTCATAATGACGAATTGGACAATCAGGAAAACGTGCTCAAAATGGCCAATTTGAGACATCAAAGAGCCAACTTACTGGGTTTTCCAACACATGCCGCTTTTGTTCTGGAAGAACGAATGGCAGAAACCCCTGAAAAAGTTGCTGTATTTCTTGAAGAATTATTGGAAAAAGCAAAACCGGCCGCTGAACGCGAATTTGACGAACTGGAAAAATTCGCGAAGGAATTGGACAAGATTGACCGGCTAGAAAAATGGGATGCCGCTTATTATGGAGAAAAATTAAAACAAAAACTATTTGACCTTGACGATGAAAAGCTGAAACCTTATTTTCAACTTGACAATGTAATTAACGGAGTTTTTACAGTGGCCAATAAGTTATATGATCTCAATTTTAAAGAGGTTTTTGATGTGGATAAATACCATCCTGATGTAAAAACCTATAATGTCACCGATGAAAATAACAACGAAGTAGCCCTTTTTTATGCCGATTTTCATCCAAGGCCGGGTAAAAGGGATGGCGCGTGGATGACGGTTTACAAATCTCAGGAAATAAAAAAAGACGAAAATTTGCGTCCGCATATTTCCATAGTTTGCAATTTTACCAAACCTACAAAAAAAACTCCCTCGCTGTTAACTTTTAATGAGGTGACCACTTTATTTCACGAATTCGGCCACGCCCTGCATGGGATGCTTGCAGACACTACCTATCCGAGTTTATCCGGAACCAGCGTTTACTGGGATTTCGTGGAATTGCCAAGCCAGGTTTTGGAAAACTGGTGTTATGAGCCGGAAGCACTTCAGTTATTTGCCAAACATTATAAAACCGGAGAGTTAATTCCGCAGGAATTAATAGATAAAATAAAAAAGGCTTCAAATTTTCACGAAGGTATGTCCACATTACGGCAAATAAGTTTTGGAATGTTGGATATGAGTTGGCACGGAATTGACCCAACCGGGATAAAAGATGTAAAAACCCATGAAGATAAAGCTTTTGAACCGACAAAATTATATCCGGATGTGCCTGAAAACTGCATGAGCACTTCATTTTCACATATATTCCAGGGAGGTTATTCTGCCGGATATTATTCTTACAAATGGGCAGAAGTTTTGGATGCAGACACCTTTGAGTATTTTATGGAATACGGTGTTTTTAGCCGGGAAATCGCTCAAAAATTTAAAGAACATGTGCTCTCCAAAGGAGGGACAGAACATCCAATGATACTTTACAAAAGATTTCGGGGACAAGAACCAAAGCCAGATGCTTTGCTAAAAAGGGCCGGACTTATTAAAAAATAAAATTGGTTTTGTCAATGAAAAATTCCACTGAAAAAATCTTGTCCTAAATATGAATGTTTCATATATTCTTTTTGCTATTTTTGAATATATTATGTTAATCGCCTATGTCCACAAACAAGATCGACCCTACAAAATGGGTAGATAAATATTCAGATTATCTGTTCAATTATACCATTGCAAGGGTAAATGACCGGGAACTGGCCAATGATATAATTTCTGAAACATTCTTGGCCGGGTTAAAATCCATGAAGAATTTCAAGGGGGAAGCCTCGGAGCGCACCTGGTTGATTTCCATCTTAAAAAGAAAAATAATCGATCAATATCGCAAGATCAATTCTAATAAAGGGCGAGCCGAAGTCAAAATCAAATATAACGAAGACTCCAATGAAGGTGATTGGCTGGAGGAACAAGCCCCGGACAGGTTTGACAAAACAGCTGAAGATATAATGGAAAATGAAGAATTGGGGCTTGCGATCCTGAATTGCATGGATAATTTAACCGAAAAACAGGCCAAAATCTTCAAAATGAAGACTATAGATGGTGTTGATACAGATACCATTTGTAATGAGTTCAACATTACTCCGTCTAATCTTTGGGTGATTATCCATAGAGCAAGGACTACGCTTGCCCAATGTCTGGAAAAAAACTGGTTATAAATGAATAAGAAAAAATCTCTATTACCTGATTGTGCCGAAGCAGGATATTGCTGTGACAAAAAGCAATACAATGAAGCTTCCTCATTGGAAAAAATTAAAATGTTAATACACATGGCATTTTGCAAACCATGCAGGGATTATGCTTCCAAAAACACAAAGCTCACTAAATTAATTGAGAAATCCAATCTTAAACCCTGTCCTGAAGAGGAGAAAAAAATATGGAAGGAAACCATAGAAAAGCAAATATCTAAGTAATTTCCATTAGAAGTGAAAACAACAACCACCAAAGTATAGGTATACTTTCTACCCAAAAAGACGCATAGTATTTGGTCTGTCTGGTGTTAGAATACCTGATCATGATCATAAGCAGGATTCCCATAAAAATCAAACTGACAGTATTTGCTATTGAGGTTTGACGTTTAACAAACTCAAGCAACACCAAAATGCAAATTAATACCAGGCCTGCAATCCTGGTTCCACGCACTCCAAACTTCTGGGGAATTGTTCCCAATTGAGCCAAATCAAATCGAAGGTCCCTGATCTCAAATGGCAGGATAAGTGCCAAAACAAGGAAAAACCGCTGTAAAAAAACCAGGGCAACATCCCATTTCCAAAGATGGATTTGATCTGCCAACGGCAACAAAACAGTAACCCCGGCCCATACAAAGGCGATCACATAAATTTTTATTCCGGTTAAACCCCTAAGATTTGTATTATTCCCGAACAAAGGCAATGCATACAAAAGTGTAAAGAGCCCCAAAATTCCAGAAAAAAGTAAAACTAAAAAAGATTGATGAAAAGTTAAATAAACCAAGCCTACAAAGGCGATAAAAGATAAAATTTGAATATGCCGTAAATTTTTTGCCAGGCTTAAATGCTGCAGATTTGCGATTCCCGCATATTTCACAAAATTATAACCTGTGATGGTTGCTAAAAATATAAACAGAAGAAGCTTGTAATTTCTGGAAATCTCAAATTCCTGAATCGTAATATCCGTTAAGCAAACCACAGCCAGTGCAACATGAAAACTGGCATTTATATAAAATTTGAATATCTTTTTAAAACCTCGCATTGCTTTCATCAATTTTCCGAATAACCCCTTAAATACCCCTGTAAAAACTCCAGATACCTAAGCTTTTAAATAGCAAAATTTAAGTTTAAAATATGTAATTTTGCAGCGCAAAACAAAACTATATTTTAATGAGAACAGATTCCTTTGCGCACAGACATATTGGCCCTAAAGAAAGTGACCTTTCAGAGATGCTTTCTACAGTAGGAGTCAATAATTTAGAACAGTTAATTTACGAAACAATTCCAGATGATATCAGGTTAAAAAATCCATTAAATCTTCCTCCAGCCCTTAGCGAAAATGAATATGCCGAGCATATAGGTGAGTTAGCCGCCAAAAATAAGGTTTTTAAAACTTATATTGGTTTAGGATACAATCAGGCTATTATGCCTGCGGTAATTCAGCGCAATATTTTGGAAAACCCGGGATGGTACACTGCCTACACTCCTTATCAGGCCGAAGTGTCGCAAGGAAGGCTGGAAGCTTTGTTAAATTTCCAAACTATGGTGAGCGATCTTACCGGAATGGAAATTGCCAATTCTTCTCTTTTAGATGAATCTACTGCTGCTGCAGAAGCTATGGCCCTTTTATTTGCCGTAAGAGAGCGCGATCAGAAGAAGAATGAAGTAAACAGGTTTTTTGTTTCTGAAGAAGTTTTACCACAAACCATTTCTCTCCTAAAAACCCGTGCAATTCCTTTGGAAATTGAATTGATCATTGGAGATCATACCAAATTCGATTTTTCTAAAACTTATTTTGGAGCTCTTATTCAATACCCCGGAAAAACAGGGCAGGTTTTTAACTATGCCCATTTTGTTTCAAATTGTAAAGCTTCAGAAATAAAAGTAGTTGCAGCCGCAGATCTTTTAAGTTTAGTGAAACTACAGGCCCCGGGAGAACTGGGAGTAGATGTAGTAGTTGGAACCACGCAACGCTTTGGGATCCCCTTAGGTTACGGTGGCCCACACGCAGCTTATTTTGCCACTAAAGTTGAATACAAACGCAGTCTTCCCGGGAGAATTATTGGTATTACCAAAGATTTGAATGGCAACCGCGCTTTGAGGATGGCATTGCAAACACGGGAACAACATATTAAACGAGACAAAGCAACTTCAAATATTTGTACTGCACAGGTATTACTTGCCGTTATGGCCGGAATGTATGCTGTATATCACGGTCCTAAAGGCCTTCATTATATTGCTGATACAGTTCACCGCTCGGCAGTCACTCTTGCTGAAAAACTGGAAGAATTAGGGTTTAAGCAATTGAATTCTGCTTATTTTGACACATTGAAGATCAATGCAAATGCTTCTGTTGTAAAAGATCTGTCAGAAAAAAATAAGATCAATTTCTATTATCCCGATGCTGAAACAGTAGTGATTGCATTGAATGAGACCACAACTCTTTCAGATTTAAATAAAATAACCGATATCTTTTCTGAAGTTTCAGGCAAAAAGATCAACGCTATTGAAAATCTGGCAGATGGAAACGCAATTCCTTCAGAAATTAAAAGGAAAAAAGAATTCCTGACACATGAAGTCTTTAATTCCTATCATTCAGAAACCGAAATGATGCGCTACATTAAGAAACTGGAGCGTAAAGATTTATCATTGAACCATTCCATGATCGCATTGGGTTCCTGCACCATGAAGCTGAACGCGGCTTCGGAAATGCTTCCACTTAGCAATCCGCAATGGGGCAACATTCATCCATTTGTTCCGGTGGAACAAGCTGAAGGTTACCAGATTGTCCTAAAACGTTTAGAAGATCAGCTCACAGAAATTACAGGATTTTCCGGCACCTCTCTTCAACCTAATTCAGGGGCACAGGGAGAATACGCTGGTTTGATGGTAATTCGTGCCTATCATGAATCAAGAGGAGAATCACATCGGAATATTTGTTTGATCCCTTCATCAGCTCACGGCACAAATCCCGCATCGGCTGTTATGGCAGGAATGAAAGTGGTTGTGACCAAATCTACAAAAGAAGGAAATATAGATCTGGAAGATCTAAGAGAAAAAGCACTAAAACACAAGGATAATTTAGCTGCGCTTATGGTGACCTATCCTTCTACTCACGGGGTATTTGAATCGGCTATCCGGGAAATAACCCAGATCATCCACGAGAATGGTGGACAGGTATATATGGATGGAGCCAATATGAATGCCCAGGTTGGATTGACCAATCCCGGTACAATTGGCGCCGATGTTTGCCACCTTAACCTGCACAAAACCTTTGCTATTCCTCACGGTGGTGGTGGACCTGGTGTAGGGCCTATTTGTGTTGCAAAACAATTGCTCCCGTTTTTACCCGGAAATCCGGTTATTAAAACAGGAGGAGAAAAAGCAATTACTGCCATTTCATCAGCTCCCTGGGGTTCAGCTTTGGTTTGTCTAATATCTTATGGCTATATTACCATGTTGGGTGGCAAAGGTTTACAAAAAGCAACCGAATATGCCATTTTAAACGCCAACTATGTAAAAGGACGCTTAAAAAACGATTATCAAACTTTGTTTTCCGGAGAACGCGGAAGGGCAGCCCACGAAATTATTGTAGATTGCCGCCCATTTAAAAACAAAGGAATTGAGGTGGGAGATATTGCAAAAAGGTTGATGGATTATGGTTTCCACGCTCCAACAGTATCATTTCCCGTTGGAGGAACTTTGATGATCGAACCTACCGAAAGCGAAAGCAAGGCTGAACTCGACCGGTTTTGCGATGCGTTGATCTCCATTCGTAAGGAAATTGATGAATCTTCCACTAAGGATGAGAATAATATCCTTAAAAATGCACCGCATACCATGGCAATGCTTACCGCCGATACCTGGGAATTCAAATATACCCGCGAACAGGCAGCATTTCCATTGGAATTTGTTGCCGACAATAAATTCTGGCCTACAGTAAGAAGGACAGATGATGCTTTTGGAGATCGAAATTTGATTTGCACCTGCAATCCTATTGAGGAATACCTGGAGGCTTAATACAAATAAATTAGCCAAAGGCAGTCCGGGAAGTCTGCCTTTGGCTTTTTAATAAAATATGTTGGTTTAAATACGATTTTAATACAAAAATATTTTTAAAAATATCAATATCGTAAATTGATTGAAATAATTCATTTCCTTGTACGATACTTAAATTGCTTTTATTATTTTAGTTAAAATTATCAAAAAAATACCTCGTTCAAATGAGCATTAAAATCACAGGCGTAGGAAGTTTTATTCCTAATTTAAAAAGAAAGAATTCCGACTTTTTGAAGCATGAATTCCTAAATACAGATGGCTCAGGTTTTCCTCAGGCCAACGAGATAACTATTGAAAAATTTAAAGCGATTACCGGAATTGAAGAACGCAGATATCTGGAAGAAAATTTAGACACTTCAGATATGGCAACCGTTGCAGCACAGAAGGCAATTGAAAACGCCGGAATAGATCCGGAAACTCTGGACTATCTTATTGTAGCACATAACTACGGAGATGTGAAGCACGGAAGTGTTCAAAGCGATACAGTACCTAGCCTGGCAACCCGTGTAAAACATAATTTACGCATAAAAAACCCAAAGTGTATAGGCTATGATGTTCTTTTTGGCTGCCCGGGTTGGATAGAAGCCGTTATACAGGCACAGGCGTTTATGAAATGTGGAATGGCCAAGAAATGCCTTGTTATTGGTGCTGAAGCGCTTTCAAGGGTTGTGGACCGTCATGACAGGGATTCTATGATATTTTCTGATGGAGCAGGAGCCGCAGTTCTTGAAGTTTCAGAACAGGAAGGCGGAATTTTATCTCATGAATCGGCAACTTACGCGTATCAGGAGGCCCACCATATTTATTTTGGAAAATCAAACCGTGCCGATGACAACGATAATATCCGATACATTAAGATGAATGGACGTAAACTTTATGAATCAGCACTAACTCATGTTCCAAATGCAATGAAATCCTGCCTTGATCAAAGCGGTAAAAACATAGACGACATTAAAAAGATTTTTATCCATCAGGCCAACGAAAAAATGGACGATGCCATTGTATCCCGTTTCTACAAATTACACAATAAGCCGGTCCCGGAAAACATTATGCCTATGAGCATTCAGAAACTGGGAAACAACTCTGTGGCTACCGTACCCACATTATTAGATCTTGTGATAAGAGGCGAAATTAAAGACCAGGAATTGAATAAAGGTGATATAATAATGATGGCAAGTGTAGGCGCGGGAATGAATATTAATGCCCTGGTGTACCAATATTAATATGTACGAGAATACTTTCCCAAACAAGAGGTATAAAAAAACATTGGAATTTTTAGAAGAAGTGGTTCCTTCCCCCGCCAAAATTTTGGATTTGGGTGTGGAAAATCCTTTTTCTAAAATGATGGAACAGCATAATTATCAGGTTAAAAATACCGGTGGAGAAGATCTTGACCTGAATACTTCTGCAGTTAAAACTGACGAGTTTGAAATCGTAACAGCTTTTGAGATCTTTGAACATCTGGTTGCCCCTTATAATGTTCTGAAAGACATAAAGGCTAAAAAACTAGTCGCTACAGTTCCTTTAAAATTGTGGTTCTCCAATGCTTACAGAAGCAAAACCGATATGAGGGACCGGCATTTTCATGAGTTTGAAGAGTGGCAATTTGATTGGTTATTGGAAAAAGCCGGCTGGCATATCAAAAAAACTGCAAAATGGACAAATCCAATCAATAAAATTGGCTTCCGTCCTTTGCTGCGAAGTATCACTCCTCGATATTACGCTGTTTATGCCGAAAGGTAGTTTTCCTAAAAGTTAAACCAACTTATTTTTTCTGGCATATATAAAAAAACTGGTTCCCAATCAGAAATAATGCATCCTCAAAAACGCGCAATGCCTTCCTTTCCATCACTTTTCAATTATAAACCAATATTATTGTAATTTAGCATCAATATTGAAATACATTTCTTGAAAATCTACATTGTCATTCCCGCGCATAACGAAGCCGAATTTATCGGAAAAACCCTTCAATCATTGGTGGAACAATCTTTTCTTCCCTCAAAAATTGTTGTTGTCGACGACCAGTCTTCAGATAAAACTGCTGAAATAGTTTCCGGATTCAGCCTAAAATATCCATTTATTTCCCTGGTGAAGAATTCTTCTTCTGAAGAGCATTTACCGGGCAGCAAGGTAATCAAAGCCTTTAATAAAGGTTACCAAACTCTGGATGAAGGCTACGACATCATCTGTAAATTTGACGCCGATCTAATTTTTCCGCAGGATTATTTAATAACCATTCGACAACATTTTGAAGCAGATCCAAAGCTGGGTATGGCCGGCGGATTTTGCTCAGTTTTAAAAAACGGAAAATGGGTCCTGGAGAATTTAACCGCTTCAGATCATTTGCGTGGCGCCTTAAAAGCTTACAGGAAAGCATGTTTTCTGGAAATTGGAAAACTAAAACCGGCCATGGGTTGGGATACTGCCGATGAACTATTGGCTCAATTCCACGGATGGACTGTCAAAACCGATAAAGAATTGCTTGTGCAGCATTTAAAACCTACCGGGGCTACTTATAACCCTTCCTCAAAGCATAGGCAGGGCGAAGCATTCTACAGGTTGCGTTACGGCTTTATTATTACAAGTATAGCTTCGGCCAAACTGGCTTATTTAAAAAAGGAACTGCACTTATTTAAGGATTTCCTCTGCGGATATTTCAAGGCTAAAAAAGAAAAGCAGCCTTTTCTTGTAACAAAACAAGAAGGCCGCTTTATAAGAAAACTGCGCTGGAATAAAATGCGCAAAAAACTTTTGGGCTCTTAGTTGTCCAACATTTCATATAGAG
>Ga0307487_1000874_pt1 | contig 22561 bp, 31 predicted proteins | sample CBIW12metaG_FD_203665 | JGI IMG/M metagenome (GOLD analysis project Ga0307487, IMG submission 203665) | Sea-ice brine microbial communities from Beaufort Sea near Barrow, Alaska, United States - CBIW 1.2 | ecosystem: Environmental > Aquatic > Marine > Coastal | place: USA: Alaska | collected... | reverse complement strand
CGGTGACAGACCTTCCCGTCGAACTTTGGCGATCTTTGACCTGGGATCGAGGGAAGGAGCTATCGGATCACGTTCGATTTACCATTGAATCCGGAGTGAAGGTTTTCTTTGCTGACCCGCATAGCCCATGGCAGCGTGGCACGAACGAAAATACGAACGGTCTTCTACGCCAATACTTCCCTAAAGGCACCGACTTATCTCGTTGGAGTGCCCAAGAGCTTCAAGCAGTAGCCCTCGCGCTGAACACGAGGCCCCGGAAAACACTCGGCTGGAAAACACCTGCTGAAGTACTGAACAAGTGTATAAAATCAATTCAACAATTCAGTGTTGCGACGACCGGTTGAATTCGCCTTGAGAGCCTCGATCCGAATTAAACCAAGGAAAACGTTAAACTGAGAAACCGTGGCCCTGCCCACTGTTCCTTGAGAACTGGAACTATTCCTCGGCATAACAATTCCGGTGTTTATCTGAGCGTGTAGAGCATTTGCAGTTTTTCTTCGCTGAGCCATTCCATATCCGATTGGCTGATGCCGGGCGTTGCTGCGTTCATGGCGGCTCTCATCATGTCCAAGGTGGCGAAAGCGTAGAAGGTTGAGGTATTGCTCATGCTTTCATGTCCGAGCAGTTGCATGATGATCGGCAGTGGGATCCCTTGCTTGTAGAGATCCATCGCCTTGGTTTTGCGCATCATGTGGCAATGCAGTGTGACGGGGATCGAAGAACAGGTGCCTCGGGCGAGGTCCCCAGCCTTCTTGAGTATCGCTGAGACGCTGTCTTCCGAGAGCCGGATGGGCTCGCCGAGATGGCGGCTGTAAAACAGCGGGCGCACGGCGGGCAGGTTTGCCCAGTGAGGGTGGAATTCGTTGAGATAAACCTGAAGGTGTTCGACTGTTTTGTCACCCAAGGGCACGACACGGCTCTTATCTCTTTTTCCGCTGAGCGTCAGACGGAGCCTGTCAACATAGTTGGCGTGTTTAGGTGCTCAGCTCTTTAACAATTAGCCGCCTTTTCCGGATTCAATGTGACGGATTCCGGCAAGCTGAGGTTTCGGATTTTCCCAGACCAGCGTTGCGGGTTCGCCGCTTTTGCAGCTTCTATTACCTGCTTTCGCTTTTCCAGGATTTGGTCAGCCTCGCCCGTATGGCGCTGCTGCGGTGTTACATAATTTAAGGCGCTGTGTCGATGCTCGGTGTTGTATCAGAAGACGAACTTAAGCACCCAGTCTTGGGCATCCTGGATTGTTTTGAAGCCGTTAACCGGGAACCACGGTCGGAACTTCAAGGTTTTAAACAGTGATTCTGAATAGGCGTTGTCGTTGCTCACTCTGGGTCGGCTGTTAGAGGACGTGATGCCCAAGTCGTAGAGCTTCTCCAGGAAGGTCGCTGCCTTCATCGGGCTGCCGTTGTCAGAGTGCAATACCAACGGTTTATCCCGAGACGCCAGATGCTCGCGCCAGTAGGCTTTTTCAATGAACTCACGTGCGAGTTCGCCGGTCTCGTTTTCATACACTTCATGACCCACGATCTTGCGACTGCAAACATCCATTATCAGATACAGATAGAACCAAGTGCCGCGCGCAGGGCCTGGCAACCATGAGATGTCCCAGGATCACAGACAATTCGCTTCAGAGGCTTTGTGTGTCGTTGCCATGCGTTTACGTTCAGACGCTTTTTGACGGCCTCTGGGGTGTACCTGATCGTGTTCATGCAGCACTCGATAGAGCGTCGATTCCGACGCTAAATAACAGCCTTGATCCAGCTGATCGGCGACGATACCGTTCAGCTCCAGAGGCGGCTCGATTCGCTGGCCGCAGACTTCACGCGCTGGCGCGTGCAACGACTACACCAGCGGGCTGCCGTGCCTCAGTCACTGCGCGCCAGTGCAGTGGCCTCCTCTCGATTACGCGTCAGCAAAGCCCTCGGCGTCAGCTACACCATGCTCAACGCCTAGTCGCCAAAATTGCAGGCGCAGGCCACGACACGTCGGCATGGTATGTCACATATATTGACTTCCACCCCCGCCTCAGAACCAACCTTTGTCCCGCTTGAACAGACTGTCGCCGATGCCGCCCTGCCAGCCTTCACCGTCTCGACCTCATCAGGCCAGCGGCTGACCATCGAAGGGGCCTGCAGTCCTGCTCAGGTGAGTGCGTTGGTACTGGCGCTCTGGCCACGGCGGGCGCATGATCCTGCTGACCAGCTCGAGCCGCATCCTGCTGGCAGCGCGGCCGGCTGACTTTCGTCGCGGCATCGATGGCTTCGTGGCCCTGTGCCGTGATCAGCTCAGACAAGACCCCCGCGGTGATACCCGCTTCGTCTTCACCAACAAAAGCCGCACCATGGTCCGCGTGCTCTGCTATGACGGCAGCGGGTTCTGGCTCATGACCAAACGCCTCTCGCAAGGCCACTTTACCCGCTGGCCGGCCGCAGGCAGTGCGCTGACCATGCTGGAAGCGGCGCAGCTGCGGCAGTGGCTGCGTGGCCCTGTCGAGAAACTATCTTGAAAACGTTCAAAAAATCAGTAGGCTATGCCAACATTTTCAAACGGACTCACAACAGGAACAGATCATGGCTGCCAGTGCCACAACACTGACCGAAGCGCAGGTAGAAGCGCTGACCACGCGTGTGCAGCATGCGCTGGACATGATCTGGCCCTACCACCTGAAGATGTCAGGCTGCGGCTCGATGCGCTGATGACGCTGGCGAAGCTGCAGGCTGGCATCAAGTCCAAGAGAGTCGGCCTGCACAAGCTGCGGAAGCTGGCCGGCCTGGTCGATGCTTCAGAAAAGCTCAGCAGTCTGCTGGGCACCGCCACTGGGAAGAGCGGATCACGCAAAGCTTCATCACGCAGCCCGGCCACCTCGGCCGAACCACCGGCTGTCGAGGCGGTGCCACCGACGGTCGAACATCATGCGCTCGAAGACGTCAGCAAGGGCGACGATTGCCCTGAACGCGAGACCGGCAAGCGCTACAAGTACGATCCGGCCAGCTTCGTCCGCATTGAGAGTCAGCCACCGTTCAATGCCGTGCAGCACGTGGCCGAGCGCCTGCGCTGCAACGCCTGCGGTGTCTTCATCACGGCCACACTGCCAGACTCTGTTCTGCATGACGGCGGGCGAGGCCAGAAGTACGGCTACGGCGCCAGAGCCCTGATGGCAATGAACAAGTACTTCCCCAGCCACCCGTTTTCCCGTCAGGGCACCCTGAATCAGCTCCTGAGAGTGCCAATGACAGCCTCGACGATCTTCGATCAGTGCGAGCATCTGGCCAATGATCTCAAGCCGGTGCATGACACCCTGCTCAAGCTGGCCGCCGACGCCTGGCTGTATCATATCGACGATACCGGGAACCGGATACTGGATCAGAAGCCGGTCATGAAACGCAGTCGCCATGACGGCCGTGAGCGACTGCGCTCCAGCATGATTGCCGAGCAAGGTGACGGTCCGCCTCTGGTGCTGTACCAGACATCGCTCAGCCATGCCGGTGAATTACTGGACGATGTCCTGCGCCTGCGCAGTGACGGCAGCCCGCCGCCGCTGGTGATGAGTGATGCGCTCTCATCCAACCATGTCAGCCGCACCCCGGTGCGCATCGCCCTGCGCAATGCACACGGCCGGCGCAACTTTGCCGATCTGGTGGTGCACTTTCCTGAAGAGGCGGAGGCGGTGCTGGAGCGTTACCAGCTGATTTGGCAACACGACACTGAAGCGACTGAGCAGCAGATGACGGCCGCGCAGCGGCTGGCCCATCACCGCGAGCACGGCTGAAGCCAACAGCAGCTTTGGCCAGGCGGTCAACTACTTCAACAAACACTTCGACGGACTCAGCGCATTCTGCCGCCATGAGGGGGCGCCGCTCGACAAAAATCGCATGGAGCGTGGTCTCAAGCTGCCGATCCGTAATCGCAAGAACGCCATGTTCTTCAAGAGCGCCGCCGGTGCGGCCATCAACGATGTGATCACCTCAGTGATTGCGACCTGCGCCTTTGCCGGAATCAATCCGATGATTTACCTGCGCAGCGTCCAGCGTCATGCCAGCGAAGCCAGGCAAAGCCCGCAGAGCTGGTTGCCGTGGACCTATCAAAGCCACAGCAGTCAAGACATCAAAGCCGCCTGAGCACGCCCTTCAAACAGGACTAGCACAAGCGTAGCGCGAAGTTGCGCTATGCTGCCGTAAGGTCAAGCGCCTTCGTGATTTTTTCCTTCTTGAGCTGGCGCGCGAGCTGACGTTTTGCTTCCGTCAGGTCCAGTTGTGCCTGGGCGATGGTAAAAGTGATTCCGCCACCGATAATGCCGGCACCCAGAACGGCCGCCTTGCGGATCGACAGGGCCATGTCCGCATGCTGTTTGAAAACCTGATGAAGTTCTAGAGAGAGTGAGAACACCTTGACTACCTCTCGTTAACAATGCGATTGAACAAGTGTAAGGATTGAAATCTAACCGAAGCGGAGCACGGAGACGTCGTCTGAAGCGACGAGCATCAGATGCCCCGAAACTGGCAGAAGTCTTCTAGGGGCGCCCGGCAGGAGTGCAGTTCATTGACCGGCTCCTCGGGGTCGGCGTAGCCGATGGCCATGCCGGTGAACAGCATTTGCTCCTCGGGCGGGCTGAGAAACTTCTTCAGGGTTTCCGGATAGAGGCTCCAGCACTCCTGGGCGCAGTAATCCAGATCCTCTTCCCGCAACAGTAGCATGACGGTCTGCAGGAACATGCCCAGGTCGGACCACTGGGGCGGTCCCATGCGCCGGTCCACATAACAAAACAGCGCCAAGGGCGCGCTAAAACACTGATAGTTGCGGGCAAACCAGACCCGGCGCGCGGCCTTGTCTTCACGGGGGATCCCGAGAATGCCGTACATGTCCTCGCCCACCTGGAAGCGATAGTCGCGATAGGGAGACACCAGTTCCCTGGGGTAGACCGCATACTCGGGCTCCTCGCCGGTGGGGGCTTCCTCCAGGCGATGGGCCATGATTTCTTTGAACTTTTTTAGCTCCTCACCACCCACAACCTGGATCTGCCAGGGCTGCAGGTTGCCCCCGGACGGTGACCGCGAGGCGGTGGTCAGAACCCGGCGAATGGTGTCTCCATCCACCGGTTTGTCGGTGAATCCGCGTACGGAACGACGGCTGCTGACGGCTTCGGTGATCGTGGTGGCTTTGCTGCACATTAGAGTGTGACTCCGGCTTGACCGTTATTGAAGACGGGAATGTAGATGATGGGGTTCACAGTGGCCATGGGCAGGATTGTTGGCAATCGTCGCATACGACGAGGTAGCTTGCGATCCGGAAAATGGATCCTCAGGGTTTAACCACAGGCCGGCTACAAGAACCATCAGCGCCATGATAGATACCACGAGCACACGAGACACCTTTCACGGCACCATCGTGCCCAAGTACACCGACCTGGGTACCTGGCGTCTTGTGAATAATTCCCGGGCTTATTAGCTTCATCTTGAAGCCCGCATGACGGCTCACGTTGCCCGTTTCGAACCCGACGCCTGGTTTTCCGGTGCCAAACGTCTGCGCGCCCTGCGCGCAATCACCCAGTTCCGCTAGGTAACCTGGTACGGCCGCAATATCGATTTCACGGTGCAGGTACTTACCTGCGACACCGACACCTACTAGTTCCGCAGCGAGTTCTACCAGGGCGGCACCCATCTGGGCATCCAGGAATGTCTGATGGGCGCTTTCCTGGACCATGAGCAGGTGTCCCTGCCCGATGCGGTCCGGGACAGTCTGGGCCGGGATGTGCTGGCGGACCCCGAGTCGCTACCCCCAGAAACCTACAGCGAGCTAGCCACGGACCTTTCCCGGTTCCCGCTGCGCCAGCAGCTTACCCCCCCCCCCGCTATGCGGCCCTGGATGCGGTCAGCCAACGTGGGGAGACGGCCATTGCACGCTATATGGAGCAGGCCCGCTTTGGTGCCATACGGCGCAGCGAGCTCAAGGGCCTGGGCATCCTGATCGCGGGCATGGCCATGACATTCCGGCACTACCGTCCCAGCTGGAAACCGGTGGATAGTGGTGCTGGAGTATCGCGCACCGGCAACACGTCCTTTCATCTCACCGGGGGTGCGGCGAGCGCGGACGACATTCACGCCGTGACCACCAGCATCATGGTGCTAGTGGTTCAGGAAACCACCCGGCCCACGCCCCTGACCTAGGATGTCCGCCGGCAACTGGAAGACCTGTCGATCTGATTAGGTGTCCCCCGCAGTCCCCTGACCTTCCCCCACATCTGCCATGATCAATTCCGGTCATGGCAGATGTGGGAAATCTCCTTTCGCTGTTCAGTTCGTCGGAACGGACGATGGCCGAGTCCGACAATGCTCTCTATCCTAAATGTGACTGAGTGAGGTACTTTTACGCTATCAAGAATAAGCACACTGGTTACCATAGCACTGGCGGTATTACAGGTTTCTGTCCGGCCCCTGAGTTATGCCTCTATCTACCCGGTGGGATCCCCGGCCGACAAAGCTGTTAACACCTGAGCCTATAAGCTGGCAGAGGCTTCTGGTGGCGACCTCACAGCCAAGGTCTTCCCCATGTCACTGCTAAGGGCCGCGGAGGTTTCCGCTAGGGTACGGGACGGCATTGCGGATGTGGGTTACCTGCTGACGGTGTACTTGTCCTCCGAGTATCCTCACACAAACCTGATCAATGAGTCGGCCATGCAGACCAACCTCATTGATCTGGAACGGCTGAACGGCGTGGGCACCTACGCATTTGAAGGTGCCATCACCGAGTTCATGTTTTTCAACTGCACGGAATGCATGCAGGAACTGAAAGCCCAGAACCACGTGTACACCGCCAACGTCGCCAGCAGCGGTTATGGCCTGGAGTGCAGTACTCCCGTCGTCAAGCCCGAGGATATAAAAGGTAAGCGCATGCGGGTTGCCGGCTCCCACTGGTCGCGTTGGATTTCTGAGTTCGGTGGTTCCTCGGTATCCATGACCATCAATGACATCCGCGAAGGTCTGGACCAGGGTGTACTGGATTGCACCATTTCGTCACTACCGGAAATCACCAACCTGGGGCTGCTTGATGTTGTCACCGATGTCACGGTTGACCTCCCGGGTGGCGTTTACGCCGGTGCCAGCGGGGCCAGTGTCAACGGGAATGTGTGGAAATCCCTGTCGGAAGACGATCGCAGGGCACTGCTCTGGGCCGGTGCCGACCTTACCGCCCATACTCCCTGGCTGTATGAGCAACGGGATGCTGCCGCCCTGCAGGCCCTACGCGACAATGGCGGCACCATACACAACGCCACATAGGAATTTCGCGCTGCGACACGGGAATTCATGGAACAGGACCTGAAAGCCATGGTTGAGTTCTGCAACGACCGTTACGACGTCACCCGGGGTGAGCAAATTCTGGATGAATTCGCTATCATATTAGACAAGCGTGTGGATCTGGCCCAAGGCGTCGAGCCAGCGGACGAGCTGGCGGACCTGTACTACGACGAAATCTTCTCGAAAGTGGACGTCAGCAGCCACGGCCTCTGAGACAGGCGTAACGACGGGCTCCCCCACGGCCCGCGTTTGCAAACCGTGTCTGAAGCTACGCATATGATAATTAAGGGGAAGCATGGCTAGTCCACTTAGCGGCGTCAGAATCATAGAAATGGTCGGATTGGGTCTGGGTCCTTTTGCGGCATGTTGCTAGCGGATATGGGTGCGGAGGTCATCCGCATCGACCGCCCCGGTGCGGGCAGGGATGGTGCCTAGAAGTTCGATATTCTGGCCCGGAGCCGGAAGACGGTGTGTCTAGACCTGAAGCAGTCAGAGTCCATCGAGGCGGTACTGGCGATAATGGAAAGCGCCGATGCTGTCATTGAAGATTTTCGTCCGGGGGCAATGGAGCAGCTGGGACTGGATCCCGACCGCTGCATGGCCAGGAGCCCGGCACTGGTCTACGGCCGTATGACCGGCTTGGGGCAATTTGGCCCCCCTGTCCAAAGCCGCCGGACATGACATCAATTACATCGCCATCGGTGGTGCGCTGCATGCCATCGGGCGTTCCGGTTAGCCGCCGGCGCCGCCGCTGAACCTGGTCGGTGACTTCGCGGCTGTATGTTGCTGGCGGTAGGCGTGCTGGCAGCCATGATGCATGGCTTCAGGGCTGCGGGACAATGGTCCAACAATCGCGGCGAAAACATGCGCGGCACCGATGCTCATTTTTACGAGGTCTACACTTGTGCCGATGGGCGCTATGTGGCCCTGAAGCCATCAAACCCAAGCTCTACAAGGAGCTGATGGATCGTTGTGGACTGGATTAGCAGAACTTCGAGCCACAGGTGGACCAGAAGAGCTGGCTCAAGCTGAAACTGGCGGACGCGTTCCGCTCCCGCTCCCGGGACGAGTGGTGTCAGATTCTGGAAGGTACCGATGTCTGCTACGTGCCGGCACTGGACTGGGACGAAGCGCCCCGGCATCCCCATAACCGTGCCCGGGAAACCTTTTCGAATTTGACGGCGTTACCCACCCGCTGCCGGCACCTAGGTTTAGCCAAACCCCGTCTGATCCACCTCAGGCAGCTGTGCAGCCGACGGATCAGGTGGCGAATGTTCTTGCACTATGGGGAGCTCCGGACGACTTGATCCGTACCCTGAACCATGCTCCTAGCAACTGAGGTAATTACCATGTCGATTGATTTTACCCCCCGCTGGCTCGATGAAGAGCTCTCCCTGTTCCGGAAAAGTGTCGGTCGCTTTCTGGAAGCGGAAGTGACACCGAAAGATGAGGAGGCTCGCAAGCGCGGGCATATCGGTCACGAGCTTTGGCACAAGGCTGGCGAAATGGGCATCCTCTGCACTGACATTCCCGAGGAATACGGCGGTGCTGGTGGTGATTTTCGACACGAAGCGGTGGTTGCCGACGAGATGGGCCGCCGTGGCCTGACCGGTATGAACCATTCCGTGCACAGCATCGTGGCCCATTATTTTCTTAATCACGGCACTGACGAGCAGAAGCAGAAGTATCTACCCCGAATGGCCCGGGGTGAGCTGGTCGGAGCCATTGCCATGACTGAGCCGGGCGCTGGGTCGGATCTGCAGGGTATCCGTGCTCACGCCAAAAAGGACGGCGAGAATTACGTCCTCAACGGCTCCAAGACGTTCATTTCCAACGGTTACCTAGCCGGTGTAGTGCTGGTCGTTGCGAAGACGGATACGTCACTGGGCGCCAAGGGCATGTCCATTCTCATCGTGGAAACTGAAAGCAAAAGGGGCTATCAAGTAGGCCGGGTTCTGGACAAGATTGGCCTCAAGGCCCAGGACACCACCGAGCTGTTCTTCGAAGATGTCCGCGTGCACGAGCGTGACCTGCTCGGCGGAGTCGAGGGTCGTGGCTTTTCCCAGTTGATGTCGGACCTGCCCTACGAGCGTCTTTTCATCGGCGTTGGCGCCCAAGCAGCGATGGAAGGGGCCTATCACGCAACCCTGGACTATGTCCGCGAACGCACCGCGTTCGGCAAGCCCATTGCCAATTTCCAGAACACCAAGTTCAAGCTGGCGGAAGTGGCCACAACCATCAAGGTGGGCCGAGCCTTTGTCGATGAATGCATCGAAGACATGCTGGCCGGCAAGTTGGACACCACCAAGGCTTCCATGTCGAAACTCTGGGGCAGCGAGAACCAGTGCCGGGTGATCGATGAGTGCCTGCAGCTGTTCGGTGGTTACGGCTACATGAACGAGTACATGATCGGTCGCATGTACACCGACGCCCGCATCCAGCGAATTTACGGTGGCACCAATGAGATCATGAAAGAGGTGATTTCCCGGTCGATGTAGTTACTGCCTACTGACTTGTTTAGCCGCGGATTTCGCGGCTAAACAATCCCCAGTCTCCGGGCAATGGCCACTGCTTGGGTCCTACTATTAGCATTGAATTTGGAATTGATATTGCGCAGATGCGTGCGCACGGTGCTGTCGGACACGAACAGTTTCTCCGCCATGGCGCTGTTGGAATACCCCTCCGAGAGCAGTTGCAGCACGCGGATTTCCTTGCGGGTCAGTGGATCCAGCAGGGTGTCTTCGAGCTCCGCTAGGCTGGCGCTTTCGCGGATTTCCGGGCCAAAGACATCAATCAGTGACTGTATATAGCCTGACAGGATGGGATCGCTGCGTTCGCCGCTTTCCTGCATGCTCTGGCTCAGCAGGATCACTAGGTTGCCAGCGGCAGCACCCTCATCCACAATCAGCCGCAGATAGCCCTCCGTGGAGGCCACCTGCAGTACTTCCCGCAGCTGTGCCAGGGCCTCACGCAGGCGAGCACTGCGGTGCAGGGCGATGGCCTTGAGCAGTTTCAGTTTGAGGGCGCGGCGGTAGCGCTGTTCGTCATTGGCCTCGCTAAGCTCTCGCTCTAGGGCGGTCAGGGTGCTGTCCGGATTGCCCGTCATTATCTCCCAGCGCAGGCGGGCGATTTCCAGGTACTCCAGATCGTTTGCTGGCAGTCGCATGGTCTTCACCCTTTGCCACAGGAGTGGCTCATCGGCCCGCTCCATCTCCTCCCGGGCGGAACCGGTGCGGCCCTGGAGCAGCAGCAGCCGTGAGCGCTCCAGGCGTGTGGTGGCCACTACCCGGTTGAGCTGGCGCACATGGCCCAGGTGTTCGAGTTCGGTGAGGATGCGAAAGGCCTGGTCAATATCGCCCTTACTGAAGGCGATACGCGCCAGCATGATGCCGCTGAGCAGCATATGATCCGGCAGGCCCATATCCCAGGCCAGGGGGCCATACACATGAAGCAGGCGGGCAGCCAGTTCCAGCTGGTTGGTCTCATAGATGGCGCCGGCATAGAGAACGCCGGCCCAGGCGTTGCCGTTGGCCTGGCTGAAAGACGAGGCTTGGCGGGTGGCGCCCACGGCCAGACGGAAACGGGCCGCGGCCTGGCGCTGGCGCCCCTCCTGCATGTCAATGATGCCTTCCACCGACTCCGAGTACATGACATTGAAGGAGCTGGCGTGGGTGCCCTGGACCTTGCGGGCACCATCCAGCAGCTGCCGCGCCTTGTCGTAGAGGCCCATCATCGAGTAGGTACTGGCCATGGAGTTGATCATGGCCATATCCGCGAAGGGCTGACCCGTGGGTAATGCTGGCAGACCTTCCTCGCCCGCCTCGACGGCCTCTTCCTGACGATCCATGACCGACAGCATGAGCGGCCGTATCGCCAGTACGTGGGGCCGGATGGCGGGGTTGGTCGAATGCTCAAGGCCGGTTTCGTCCAGCATCTTCATGGCTTCGGTGGGGCCCCGGGTAAAGCACAGGGCCCATACCCAGATCATCTGCAGGGCTTCGTCTTTGCGCAGTTGTTCTGGTGGTAGGCTGGAAAACCAGCGTGCCAGCAGTCGCATGCGGCCTTGGGACAGCAGGTTGCTGGCATGGGCCTGGAGCAGAAACATGGCACGCTCGAAGTCACCCCCCTCCAGGGCATGGTCGATGGCGGGTACTAGTCGAGCCTGCTGTTCGTACCACAGGGAGGCAGCCCTGTGGAGGGGGGGAATTTCCTCCGGGTATTCGGCCAGCAGCTGGGATTTGAGAAATTCCGCAAACAGACTGTGATAGCGGTAGGTGTTCTCGTCACTGTCCAGCGGTGTCAGAAAGGTATTGGTGGTGGCCAGATGGTAAAGCATGGCTCGGGCATCGGTATCCGGCAGCAGGGCTTGGCACAAGGAGCAGTTGAGGTGTCGGAGAATGCTGGTGCGCAGCAGAAACCGCCGTACCGGGGCCGGCTGCAGGGCGAGCACATCGTAGGCCAGGTAATCGGCAATGGTCTGACTGGCGCCGGAGAAACGGTCGATGAAGGACTCCGGAGAACTGTGGCCCTCCAGTGCCAGGGATGCCAGCCAGAGTGCTGTCACCCAGCCTTCGGTGCGGGTATGGATACGCAGCAGGTCTTCCTGGGTCAGGGCCAGTTGCCGTCTTGATATCAGAAAATCGCTGGCTTCCTCCACACTGAAGCGCAGCTCCGGCGCGTCGATTTCCAGCAACTGACCGCGGGCCCGGAGGCGTCCCAGCCCCAGTTCCGGCAGGCTGCGGGAGCCAACCACGAACTGGCCCCGCCGGGGGAGGTATTCCAGAATCTCTTTGATCAGGCCAATGACCGCGGGATTCTGGATGCGTTCGAAGTCGTCCAGAAACAAGGTGAAGGCGGACTGATGCTCCGACAATCGTCCCACTACTTCCAGAGCCGCGTCCCCGGACGAGACCAGGGGTTGTTCGAGTAGGGGAGGCTCGCCCATGCCTTCCAGGGTCAGGCGCGATACCGCCGCATTGAGATACCACAGAAAGCGGGAGACGTCGTTATCAGCGTCATCCAGAGTCAGCCAGGCGGTGACAATGCCGTCCTGTTCCATCTGCGCCATGCACTGGGCCATGGCCGTGGTCTTGCCAAACCCGGCCGGGGCCCGCACCAGTACCAGCCGCGCCGCGGAGGCGGACAGAATCCTCTGACACAGGCCAGTGCGGGGCACCTGGGCGGCCCGTGATGTGGGCGGGTTGAGCTTGCTAGCCATCAGCACGCGATTGGGCGCATTTTCAGGGGGCATGCTGTTGATGTCCTTGTGTTCGGTTTCAGACGCCCAAGAACCACTTTATCAATGGCGTCGGGACTCCGGTATTCCACCGGACCGGCCGCCAAGATTTTGTTGGCATAACTCGTTGGAAAAACTAAATTTCAGTATAAATTCTGGAGGGTCTCTCCGCAAGTGTGTGTAACAACCGACATAAACTCTGGAAAGTCAGATGGGTGAGCACCTCGGCAGGTTTCGCCGTCTGTGTCTTTCAGTGCCCTTCCACGGATTCCGTGGCACCCTGAACTCAGGTTCCGGAATTCGTCGGATGCGACGATGCTGCTGCCGACAGGAATGCTAAAATGTTGCGATAAATGCTCTTGGTGTGCCAGTCAGCGCGAGCATGAGTTTGGCTGAAAACAAAGTGGAAGGACATCCTATGAAACTCGATTCATCTATCAGCGCGGTAGTGACCGGCGGTGCCTCGGGGCTCGGCGAAGCCACTGCCCGCCTGCTGGCCGCTTTCGGTGTGAAAGTGGCAATTTTCGACTTTAGTGCGGAGCGGGGCGAAGCCGTTGCCGCCGAGCTGGGGGGCGTGTTCTGCAAGGTTGATGTAACTTCCGAGGAAGATGTGGAAACGGCATTTGCGAAATCCCGCGAGGCCATCGGTCAGGAACGTATCCTGATCAATTGCGCGGGCACGGCCAAGGCCTTCAAGACCGCCAGTCGCGCCAAGCAGACCGGGGAAATCAAGCATTTTCCTATGACCGAGTTCGAGAAAATCATCCAGATCAATTTGCTAGGCAGTTTCCGCTGCGCAGCTAGGTCCGCGGCCGGCATGCTCAGCCTAGAGCCGCTGCAGGATGGCGAGCGCGGAGTGATCATCAACACTTCCTCGGTAGCGGCGCAGGACGGCCAGATCGGCCAGGCTGCCTATTCTGCCTCCAAGGCCGGTGTGGTGGGCATGACCCTGCCCATGGCCCGGGATCTGATGGGGGATGGCATACGGGTGAACACCATCATGCCCGGGCTGTTCAATACCCCGTTGATGCAGGGCCTGCCGGACAATGTTAAAGAGGCGCTGTCCGCCTCGGTACCTTTCCCCAAGCGTCTGGGCGCGCCGGAGGAATTTGCCTCGCTGGCCGAAGTGATGATTACCAACGGCTACTTCAATGGCGAAAGTGTCCGCCTCGATGGTGGCATTCGCATGGAACCCCGTTAAGGTCGCGTAACAGGTATCTGAGTTCGTCGGTTTCAACGACACCAGTGCATAGCAGTGACGGAACACTGGCGGCAACCGACAAAGCGCCGGCGACACGAATCCAATTACTGTCATCACCATGGCAGTCACAGAGGAAATGACCATGGCAGAAGCATATATTGTTGCAGCAACACGCACCGCCGGCGGCCGTCGCGGTGGACGTCTGTCAGGCTGGCATGCCACTGACCTGGCGGGACAGGTACTCAACGAACTGATCGATCGCAGCGGTGCCGATCCGTCGCTGGTGGATGACGTCATCATGGGGTGTGTCAGCCAGATTGGTGAGCAGTCCACCAACATTGCCCGTAACGCGGTGCTTGCCTCTAGGCTGCCAGAATCGGTACCGGGCACTTCGGTTGATCGCCAGTGTGGCAGTTCCCAACAGGCACTGCACTTTGCCGCCCAGGCCATCATGTCCGGCTGTCAGGATGTGGTGATCGCCGCGGGTGTGGAAAGCATGACCCGGTCCCCCATGTTCTCGCCCCTGGCGCTGGCCCAGAAAGCCGGTATCGCCGAGCATTACATGGGTCCCGGCATCCGTGAGCGCTACCCGGGTATCCCGGAATTCAGCCAGTTCGTGGGCGCGGAAATGATTGCCGAGAAGTACGGCCTGAGCCGCGATGATCTGCACCGCTTTGCCTTGGAAAGTCATCGCCGCGCCATTGCCGCCACCGAGGCGGGCCGCTTTGAGCGGGAAATCCTGCCACTGCAGGCGCGCATGCAGGACGGCACCGTCCTTGATGAGATGCACACGGTTGACGAATGCATCCGTTTCGATGTCACCCTCGAAGGCATTGCCGGCGTCAAACCCATCCAGGAGGGTGGTTATATCAACGCCGCCGTCGCCAGCCAGATCTGTGATGGTGCCACCGGTGTTATGGTGGTCAGCGAGAAAGGCCTGAAGGCTCTGGGCGTGAAGCCCCTGGCCCGCATACTCCACATGAGCGTGATAGGTCACGATCCGGTGATCATGCTGGAGGCGCCGATTCCCGCCACCCAGGCAGCGCTAAAGAAAGCGGGCCTGAACATCAATGACATTGACCTGTTCGAGGTCAACGAAGCCTTCGCGTCGGTCCCCCTGGCCTGGCTCAAGGTCACTGGCGCCGATCCTGAGCGCCTCAACGTCAACGGCGGCGCCATTGCCCTGGGCCACCCCCTGGGTGCTTCCGGTACCAAGCTGATGACCACTCTAGTGCACGCTCTGCAAGATCGTGGCGGCCGTTATGGCCTGCAGACCATGTGTGAGGGCGGTGGAATGGCCAACGTCACCATTATCGAACGCCTCTGATCCAACGCCACGTTTGCGGGCGGTCAGGCACTGCCCGCGAGCCGCTGACCACTGCTTGGCGCCTGCGGTCGCGTTGACCGCGGACGCTGTCTTTAAAGTCGGGCCGCTGAACAAAAACAACAGTCACCCCTGACAGGGATGAGGTGTCAAGCGCATCTTTGCAACTGGTCGCATATTTGCCTAGATAACCAATGTCACCACCATGCTGAGTGGTCTGGCGATTGCCCTAATGATGTTCTATATCGCGATGGACGTGGCGGGTCGCTACATTTTTAATGCCCCCATACCCGGCACCATCACCTTTGTGTCCTACTACTACATGGCGATTGCCGCCTTCATTCTTCTGGCATTTGTCGAGCAGATGGGCGCCCATATCTCGGTGGAGGTAGTCACCGAGCATCCGCCGCCGCAAATTCTCTGGGGACTTTGTAGGCGGCCAGGTACTGGCGGCAGAACCGGTTGAGCTGCTGCGGATACGGCGGCGCCTGGCTGTCATCACGGGGTACGAAAAAGGCTTTGCCCACGTCCTCCTAGCGCTCGTCGTGAATCCGTATCACCGCCACTTCGGCAATGTCCGGGTGATCAATCAGGACTTTCTCCACTTCCGCCGGATAGACCTTCTCATCGCCGCAGTTGAACATATCCTGCCAGCGGTCGACGATGTAGCTGCAGCCATCCTCGTCGATGGCTTCGCGGGAAGCGTCCGGGCGGTTCCCGTAATCGGAGGTGACATTGGGACCGCAAATCAGCAGTTCGCCGGCCTCGCCGGGGAGCAGATACTCACCCCCGCCGTTGACAATCCGTACTTCCGTGAACAACTGGGGGCGGCCCACCGAACCGGTTTTCTTCAACACGTCGGCTTCATCCAGCAGGAAAACCGTGGGGCCCGTCTTGGTAATGTCCATGCCGGTGCGCGTAGGGATGCCTTCTTCTACATAATGCCTTGCCACCGGCAGTGACAGGGGCGCGCCGCCGCAGGCCCAGGAGTGCACGTTGGCGACCCGGGAGCCGATAAACCGTGGATGCTCCAGCAGGGCCTGGTATGCCGGGAGCACCCCGAAGAACAACGTGGCCCGGTTTTTCTGTACGCCCAGGGCGACATCGGTGCCCAACTGGTGCTCCCCGCCCACCATGAAGTTGGCGCTGGAGTAGGGTTTGATGCCGGCGGCGTGCAACAGGGGCAGCACATTGAGCAGGGTGTCCCTGCCGGTCAGTTCCACTGCCAGACCAATGTTCAGGTAATTTGCCAGCATCATACGGAAGGTCTGGATTACCCCCTTGGGGCGTCCGGCGGTGCCGGAGGTATACAACAGATACCAAGGAATATCCGGATCCCGTTCCGGATGGGGAGTAGGATCGGGCTCGGTGGCAGTCAGGTCCTGGTCGTAGTCCCGGGTCAGGGGTGCCCGCGGTCAACGCTCACCAACAGCAGTTCCGGATCATCCTGATGCCGCACCGGGGCAACATTATGGAACTCGTCATCAAAAATCAGGGCGCCGGGTGTGCAGTCCGCCATCAGTGCCTGCAGCTCCGGCACCGCCAGGCACCAGTTCAGGGGCACCAAGATCAGCCTGGCCTTGGCGCAGCCGAACAGTACGATGAAGAATTCTGCACGGCCGTGTCCCAGCCAGGCCACTCTGTCTCCGGGACTGAGGCCTCAGTGGATGGTCGCGGTGGAACCAAAGCGGGCAGCCTAGTCGTTGAAACCGGCGCAGGTGTAACGGGTACCGTTGGCCGGGTCCTCCAACGCCGGTTTCTGTGTTACAGCAGAAGCTGCTGGGCCTGGGTCTGGGAGAGCACCAATGAAGGCGACAAAAACCATGCTGGAACAAGTGCTGTCCACTGGATCCCTGAGCAGTTTCCGGGGCTGGCTCACGTGCATGCGCCAGAACCAGACCCATCTTTTCTTGTTGATTCTGATGATGGCAGCCTTTGCGTTCATTGATTTCCGCACCTAGCTGGTGCTCACTGTCAGAGGCTCGGCCACGGGCGGGATGATATTTCTGATGGCCTCGGGCATGACCCTCACCTTCGGCCTGATAAGTGTGCTCAACCTGGCCCACAGCGCCCTCATCTCCCTGGGTGCCTTCGCCGGCGGCACTGTGCTGGCGTTCTGGCTCAATGACCTCACAGCCCATCCGTCGCTACTGATGAGTCTGGTGGCGATTGCGCCAGCCCTGCTGTTCGCGTCACTGGTGGCCGGCCTCATGGGCACGGTGTTCGAGAAGCTGGTGATCAAGCCGGTCTACGGGGATCATCTCATGTAGATTCTGGTGATCGTAGGCGGCGCCATCATTCTGATGCAGCTGATCAAGATCACCTAGGGGTCCAACGAGATTCCGGTGGCCCTCAGTGGCGCGGTGCATGTGGCGGAATCCATTCCCCTGATCGGCAGCATTGTGTTGGAAAAATTCCGTCTGGTAGAGCTTGTGCTGGGGCTTGGTATCTACGTCCTCATGCTTTGGATCATCGACCGCACCCGTATCGGCATGCTCATCCGTGCCGGCGTGGAAGACCGTGAAATGGTTGATATGCAGGGTTATCGTATCTATCTGCTGTTGCTCAGGGTCTTCCTGTTCTTGCTGCGATTGGTGAACTCGCCCTTTGGCCGCGTGCTCCAGACGATCCGGGAGAACGAGTTCCGCGCCGAGACACTTGGCTACCGCACGTTGATCTACCGTACCGCGGTGGTGATCCTGTCGGCCCTGGTGGCCACACTGGCCGAGGCCACTTTTGCCCTGATCAATCGCTATGTGAACCCGGAAAACACTCTCAACTTGAAGCTCATGGTGTTCATCCTGCTGATGTGCGTTACCGGCGGCATGGGAACACTCTGCGGCGCCAGAGTCGGGGTTGCACTGTTTACCCTGGCCCAGAACTACCTGCAGGATCTGCTCAAGTGGGTAGAAGGCTACACAGAGGGCGTTCCCTTCGTGGGGGGACTCACCGGTTCCGATCACTGGCTGCTGTGGTTTGGCCTGCTGTTCATGCTCAGTGTCTATTTCTTCCCCGCCGGGGTGTTGGGCCAGTTGGGTATCTGGACGTTGCGCCGGTCCGAGAGGAAGTCACCGCCGAAGAATCCGGAGGCGGTGTCCGACAGCCGCGTGGTGTAAGGATTCGTCGAAAGCGACGATCCATCCTGCTGGCCGCTGGGTCCAGACTGTAAGTCCACCCATAAATGCCACAACGGCAGTGGGTGTCCTGCCGTTGCTCGACCAGCAACAGGACGACCATGAACGAGCCTAGCCAGAATCGCCGCTGGGTGCTGCGCAAGCGGCCAGAAGCGGACATCTCCGCCGACAACCTGGAGATGGTGACCGAATCGGTACCGAAGCCTGCCGAGTGTGAGGTGCTGGTGCACAATCTGTACCTGTCTCTGGGTCCCACCCATCGCCTGTGGGTGAGCGACCGTGAGCAGTACCTGCTGCCTGTGCATGTGCATGTGGGGGATGTGATGCGCGGGGCACCCTAGGGGTGGTGGTGGAGTTAAGCTCCGATGCCCTCCAAGCCGGTGATATTGTCAAACCCGCGGTGGGTAGCTGGGAAAGCTACAGCGTCATGGCCGCGAAAATGGCGCGGCCGGTGAAGCCGGGTCCTGAACTGCTCCTGTCCGCCTATACGTCGGTGCTGGTACCGCCTACTTCGGGCTGCCGGACATTGGCCGCATGCAACCGGGGAAAACCGTCGTGGTGACAGCGGCGGCAGGGGCGGTTGGCTCCATCGTGGGTCAGATTACCAAACTCAAGGGCTGCCGTGTGGTGGTCATCGCCGAGGGACCGGAGAAGTGCCGCTGGCTCACCGAATCCCTGGGTTTCGACGCCGCCATCGACTACCGCAACGACGACCTCAACGAGGCCCTCGACCAGCACTGCCCCCGGGGCGTCGACGTGCTCTTCGAAAACATGGGCGGACACATCATGGACGCGGTCTTCTCCCGCCTCAACTTCAATGGCCGCATGGTTCTGCGTGGGCTGATCTCCAGCTACAACGACAAACGACCGCTGTCGGGACCCACGGACCATGGCCGTATCCTGATGAAGCGGTTGACGGTGAAGGGATTCATCATCGACTATATCCCCCGCTTCCAAGAAGCCCTGAATGAACTGCAGCAGTGGGTGGCTAATGGCGATCTGTAGTGTAAGAAACACATCATAGACGAAATCGGCAATGCTCTCGATGGCCTGTTTTTGCAGTCAGTGGCGGTAACGACGGCAAGCTGATGGTGCGCCGGTCCGACGAGTCCTAGGAGTCTGCGCCCGATCAGGCTGAGGCTACACCGGGCATGAACGGCCTATTTGAAGAACGGCTCTTCATATTATTCAAAAACCCCGGCATGTCTGTCGATACCCGGTTGGGATACTCGGCGGGGCGCTTTTCCAGAAATGACGCGACACCTTCACGGGCGTCTACCGCGGCACCCCGGACCTAGATGGCTCGGCTGTCCAGCTCATGGGCCGCCATAGGGTGTTCGGCGCCGGCCATGCTCCACAGTATCTGCCGAGTCACAGCCACGGATACCTGGGCGGTGTTGTCGGCGATCTCTCGGGCAAATGGCTACCGCTGCCGGTTAAAGCTCGCCCGGCGTGTGCACCGAGCGCACCAGCCCCCGTTCCCGGGCTTCATCGGAATTGATCAGACGGCCGGTAAAACACCATTCCAGCGCCGTGGACAGCCCCACCGCCCGCGATATGAACCAGGACGCCGCTATCCCGGTGGACGCGGTTGGTCAGCGGATCCGGAGCGTTATCCCTGCCTTTCTGGTCGTAGTCGAAGGTGTCCTCCCCGGATGACAGATCCGCGCCGGCGCAGAAAGCCTTGCCGGCACCAGTGACAACTAACGCCCGAATGTCGTCGTCTGCATAAGGCCCGGATCAGCCCCTGCATCATGGCCAAATTGAACGCGTTCATCTGCTGGGGCCGGTTCAGGGTGATGGTGACTATGGCATCGGTCAGGGTCAGGGTCAGGGTTTCGAATCCCGGTATGTTCATTATCGGGCACACTCCTTTGAAAGTTGCCGGTTGTGGGCGCTGGGATTATCGCAGCGCACACGGTGGCTGCTTCTGTAGCAGGGTTAGCCGGCGATCATAACGGAGCAGCCGCCGTCCAACATCAGGCACTGGCCGGTGGTGTGTTTGCTAGCATCGGAAGCAAACAGCACGATCGCATCCTTGAGAGCCTCGTCGTCCCCTACCTGCTGCAACGATATGTTTTTCTTGAGGCCCTCATCACCATGCTATTCCTTCAGACCCCTGGACATCTTGCTGAGGAAAATATCCTTGATCGATGGCATTGACGGTGATGCCATGGATGCCCCTTTCCGCCGCCAGTGCCCTAGTAAAGGTGACCACCGCACCCTTGCTGGTGTTGTAGCCCACCGCTAGCATGAGGTCCTGGTTGCCGCCGATGGAGGCGTTGGAGGCGATGTTGATGATGCGGCCGTAGTGGCGGGGAATCATGCTCAGGCGGCCCACTTCCCGGGTCAGCAGGAGCAGGTTGCGGACATTGAGGGTCATCACCTTGTCCCAGCCCGCCATGGCGTAGTCTTCGGCCGGTGCTCCCCAGGTGGCGCCGGCATTGTTCACAAGAATGTTAATGTAACTCGGTTTGGTGATGGTCCTAGCGGCCAGATCAATAACCACATCCTCGTCGCCCAGGTCCGCCACCATGGGAGTGACTTCAGTACCGGCGGCGCGCAGCTCAGCGGCGCCGGTTTCCAGCTCCGCTACATTGCGGGCGGTTATCACCAGGCGTGCGCCTTCCTCGCCCAGGGCGTGGGCCATTTGCAGGCCCAGGCCCTGGGGTCCTCCGGTAACCAGATCGAATTTTCCTTTTCATATCGTAGAGTTGCTGAACACTTCTTGGCATTATGTCAGTCATACTCAGAATCCGGATTGGGTTGGACGAGAGGGGATTTTGCTTGACCCTCGTTGACCTGCGGTCGCGGGTCATCGTCTGTTGGGACGAAAGTGTCCGCAGTCGGCGCTCCTAGCTCCGGAGATTCCGGATTCGTCGTTTCAGACGATGCTGTGGCCACGCCTAGCGGCGACTATGGAAATACACCATACAACGGGAGCAGACCGCAATGACCACCTATGCCGTCGTCGATTATCAGGTTAAGGGCCCGGTTGCTTGGGTACGCATGAATCGCCCGAACGCACTCAATGCCTTCAATGCGGACCTGCGTCAGGATCTGCTGGCGGCAATACAACAGGCAGACACGGATCCGCAGGTGCGGGTGATTGTGCTGGCCTCCACGGGCCGCGCTTTTTGTGCCGGTGCCGACCTAATGGAAGAAAAGCCCGCCGGTCACGATGTCACTGACGAACTTATGCAGGAATACTTTCCCCTGATCAATACGGTGCGCACCTCCGACAAGCCGGTCATCGGGGTTACTCCCGGGGTTGCGGCGGGGGTGGGTGCCGCCTTGCTGATGGCCTGTGATCAGGTAGTAATGGCGGAAGAAGCCCGCATCTATTTGGCCTTCAGCCGTATCGGGCTGGTGCCCGATGGCGGCGCCACTTGGTTGCTGTACCATAACTTGGGCTATCAGCGGGCATTCGAATTGATCGTCGAGGGTGGCAGCCTCGGGGCCGATGCTTGCCAACGCCTGGGCATCAGCAATCAGGTGGTGGCTGCGGATCAGCTCGATACGGTGGCCGGTGAAATTGCCAGCCGCCTCGCCGAACGCTCGCCCCTGGCCACGGCGGAAGCCAAGAAACTGCTGCGGGCGGCGGCCAGCGTGTCTTTTGAAGACAATTTTGTCGCCGAGGCCAGGGCCCAGAAGCGTTGCATCAACAGTGACTTCTCCAAAGAAGCGATTGCGCGCTTTCGGGATAAAGCCGCGCGCAAGTAGTAGGTGGCGCAGCCATGATGCTGATGTCTCGGAATCGGAACAGAACAACAACCAAGGGTAGCCTTTAGCCATGGCTGATCACATAGACAATCTGCAGCAGGCCCTGCAAGTCGCGATCCGGCGTTTTCTGCCCCAGGCCGACGTGCGCAACTTGAAACGGCTGACCGGTGGCGCCAATCAAAAGATGTGGTCTCTGGATGCGGTCACTCCGGGCCAGAGCATCTGGTCTGATCCTGCGTCAGGCCAGCGACTGGAGGCAAGGCTCCGACGAGACCCTGGCCCTGGCCCTGGACAACGAGGTGCAACTGCTGACCCGTGCCGCTGAACACGTTCTGCCGGTACCTGCTGTGCACTGCGTGCTGACCCCGGAGAACGGCCTGGGGTGGGCTGTCTGATGACACGGATGGACGGGGAAACCCTGCCCGAGCGCATCCTGCGGTAGGAACGCTACGCCACCGCCCGGGCCCGGCTGCCTCACTAGGGGCTGTTGACGTTTTCGCATAAAGTATTGAATAAAATAAGCAAACTCGTAATATTTAGGTTCCTAAGCCACCCATAAAACGAGTTTGCCATGCCCTGATTCATGCCCAGCGATGAGCACTGGTTGAAGCTAAAAGAAATGATGCTCAAGAAAATATTTATAACAAACGCGAC
>Ga0307487_1000873_pt1 | contig 22581 bp, 14 predicted proteins | sample CBIW12metaG_FD_203665 | JGI IMG/M metagenome (GOLD analysis project Ga0307487, IMG submission 203665) | Sea-ice brine microbial communities from Beaufort Sea near Barrow, Alaska, United States - CBIW 1.2 | ecosystem: Environmental > Aquatic > Marine > Coastal | place: USA: Alaska | collected... | reverse complement strand
GTAATTTTGAAAATAGTTTTGTTGTGATTTTCTAATTTAGACCAGGCGTATTTCCAAAAACTTATTGATAATTAAATATTGTTACACTTCCAAAAGATACGAATGTCTATTAGATAGAAGCGCCTTAAAAGTTTATAGTGTAGGAAGATTAAAAGATAAAGAAGTAAAAAATGTAGGCTGTAAGTTGAATAGACTAATAAGAAAAAAACACATTTAAAATTGTCACCTATATTGTCACCTATAAAAAGAAAACCCAGTAAACATAGGGTTTACTGGGTTATCTGGTGGAGTCGGAGGCACCACTATGGTTCAATGTCATAACAATCCTAAACCCTTGTGTTTGCAGTAAATTCGTCTTAAATTCAATAATAGCAGGGCTTTAAAGGTAGTTATTTTTTATAATACATTTTGATCGTTTGCATTTAATAGCAATTTACCGTACAAATATCGTACAGATTTATTAGATTTGTATTGTTCAAATTACTACTTGTATGGCTACTATAAATTTTCTTTACCGATCTGCACGGGAAAAAGCACCCTTAAACTTACGTTTACTATTTAGGCACAATGACAAAGATTATGTTATTGGAGGCAAAACAAAACTTGAAGTTACCCGGGATTACTGGAACAACTACCACGCGAAGCAACGTTTAAAAGATATTGACGTTAAGAACTTGCAAACTGAATTAAAAAATAAGTTAAGCGAGCTAGAAAACCACATTTTAGAAGCTTTTAACGCATCATCACCGGGAAAGGTCGATAAAGATTGGCTAAGGCGTGCTATAGGGAATTATTACAACCCACCTAAAGAAAATGAAATCCCTACTGATCTTATTAGTTACATAGATTATTATTTGGATTACCGAAAAAATGAAATTACTGAAGCAAACAGGAAAAAAGTAAAGGTTGCCAAGAACAAAATGGCAAGATTACAAAAGGAACTTGGAAAGACGATCCTTATTCGTGAAATAAATGAAAATTTCAAAAAAGTTTATGTAGATTTTAGTAATGAAAATTTATATTCTCAAAATACTCAACATCGTGAGTTTGTTCTAATAAAAACAATTTGTTTTCATGCCCGCCATTTAGGGCTAAAGACACACCACCAACTTGAAGGTATAACATTGAAAAGGGAGGAAGGTTCTCATATCTATTTGACACCTGAGGAGCTTGAGAAGATTAAAAATACAGAATTGGAACATGATTATTTGAAGAATGCTAGAGATTGGCTTCTTATAAGTTGTTATACAGGTCAAAGAGTTTCGGATTTCATGAGATTTGAAATTGAAATGATTAGAATTGAAGATGGCAAGCAATTATTAGAATTTAGGCAAAAGAAAACTAAAAAGGAAATGTCTATACCTGTTATAAAGCAGGTTAGGGAAATAATTCGTAACCATAAAGGAAATTTTCCCCGCTCCATTTCAGATCAGCGATATAATGATTACATTAAAGAGGTTTGTGAGCTTGCTGGTTTAAAAGATGAGGTGCAAGGTAAAAGGCGTGTTTCAATAGCGCCAAAGGGTGTCAAACCCACTAAGAATGATTACAGGGATGTCCTGGATACTTTTGAAAAATGGGAATTAGTAAGTTCTCACATTGGTAGACGATCATTCGCAACAAACTATTATGGTAAAGTGCCAACTACTTATTTAATAAACATTACCGGGCATAGCAGTGAGAAAATGTTTTTAAACTACATTAAAAAAAGCAATAAGGATCTTGCTTTAGATGCGTATAACTATTTTGAATAAAAAATATAATTATTAAATAAATGATTGACTATTTATACTTAAAAATGCTCATTGTTGGATTGCAAAATCATGGTAAATATTTGGCCCAATATTTAACTCGGGAGCAAAAGATAGCTGAAAATGGATTTATAGAATTCGATGAATTTATTGGTAGAACAATATCTGTAATTAAGTCCCTAGAAAGTGATATAAGAACTCAATACCATGAGCACAAATCGAGTAATAATAATCCAGGCAATAATATTCTAAATGATGATGGGGTAGAGATAGAATTATGGGATTTTACTATTCCTATATCTAAACTTACTAATGACCAATTTGTAGGAGAAATTGGTTTTAAACATACAAGTGAATTAAGAGCTGCCATTAATGTTGCATTTGAATTTTATCAGTATGAGGATGACTCAATTGAGTTTGTAAAATATAGCAAGTCAAAAAACCTTGCAAGCAGTAATGTTAGGTTAAATGATAGAGAAGATAATGATGAATCTCAAAGTAAAAAGTATCCCCAAATCTTTGAGAAAAATGGCTATATAATTTGGAACTTATTATTTGAAAATCTTGAAATTGTAGAATCCAGTAGGACAGATTTACGATTTATGTATGAGATTATGAATTACCACGAATTGATACATTCTACTGTTACAGTTAAAAATATAACAGATTGGATTAATGACACTTACGAATTCGCAATTGAGAAACTACCATATACTAATTTCAAATCTAAAGCAAATAATAAAAGATTATATGCTTTTAACCTAGTTTTGCAGGCTAATCCTAACTAGGGTTCAAAGCATGCCCTAAAAGATGCAAAAGTAGTCCCAAAGGGGTTCAAGTTTGAAGTCAGCTTGCAGCATATTAATCAAATTATAATATGATGCAAAGTTTACAATTTATTCAAACTACACCTGAAAAATTAGTGGAGCTAATTAATGAGGGAATTAAAAATCAACTTCAGGACCTAAGGAAAGATCTACAAGCCGAATCGGCTAAAGACGAGCTAATGTCTAGGGAACAGACTGCCGCGCTCTTACAGGTCCACGAAACGACTTTGTGGCATTGGACAAACAAAGGTAAGATAAAAGCTTATTCCATTGCAGGAAAGCGATACTACAAACGCAGTGAAATAATGAATTCATTAACTCTATTAAAAAAATAAAGTTATGAGTAATTCTAACAACACTGGCAGTGACGCAGAGAATGAGATGGATGTTTTTTGGATTAAAACGTATAACCAAAGAACCCAGAAGTCAGAATATCAATTGGATGAGCCAAAACTTCGAATTTTTCTGAAAAATGAGGGCTTTAGTCTATTTAAGGGTGAACCTGTCCAAATTATAGGAAGTATAGCAAAAAAAATAACTCCGGAAATTCTTTTTTCATATTCTCTACGGCATGTGGAAAGTTTTAAAGATCCGCTTTTGGAAGCTGCGTTTCTTAAGAGGGGAGAGGTAGTACTTTTAAAGAATAAGGCCATAATTTTGTCACTTCCGGAATGTGATATTGATCCAATAAAAGATACACGAAACATCAGTTATAAGTATTACCAAAACGGAATTGTCAAAGTGGAACCGGACAAGGAAATTATGCTGGTATCTTACGATTCAGTTCCAGGTTTTGTTTGGGATAATTTGATAATACAGAGAGATTTTAAGATCCCTGAAGACACCCAATTGGAAAAAGCCATATTTGCTAGGTTTGTAAAGAATATCACTAACAATGAAGATCATTTCACTTCTATTTGTACTGCAATAGGTTATCTTCTCCACACCTACAAAGACCAGCGTAAGCCAATCGCAATAATAATTAATGATGAAAATCTCGTTGATGATGGAAAACCCGAAGGTGGAACAGGAAAAGGACTAATAATAAAAGCTTTGGCTCAAATAGTAGAAAAGGCTTTTTATAATGGTAAAAATTCCAATTTCAGTGCTGATAAATTTGCTTATCAAAATGTAAAAGAAACAACGGATATATTATTCATAGATGATGCTCCCAGAAACTTTGATTTCGAATCTTTATTCAGTGTTCTTACGGATGACCTACCGGTGGAAAAAAAATATCAACCTGTAAAAATTATTCCATTTGAAATGAGCCCCAAATTTGTGATATCAACAAACTATACTATCAATGGGGACAGCTCGAGCTATACGCGTAGAAGATTTGATATTTTTCTTAATAATTTTTACCACTCATGTCATACACCTGCCGATGATTTCGGTGATGAATTTTTCCACGGCTGGGATGAAAAAGAATGGCAGCATTTTGATCAGTTTATGATGGCTTGTTTGCGAATTTTTTTGACCTTAGGCTTAATAGCGTATGAAGATGACGGTTGGCGACTAAAAAGGCTAAAAAATGAAACCTCGGCTGACTTTATAGAACTTATGGAGAAAGAGTATCAAACTAAGAATATACTTTACAATTATATTTCTATCCGGCAAAAGTTAGTGAACATTTATGGTGAGAAATATAACTTTCTCGAAAATAACAAAAAGATAATTGTTGAATGGGTAGAAAGGTATGCCAGCCATAAAGAATTCAATATAACTAAAGATCGTAATGGAAATGGAGCCACTTTCATTTTTCCTGAAGTTGTGTAGCAGGTGGAGGTATTTGAGAAAACAATCGCGTGTGAAAAAGTAAAAACAACTTATATAATAAACTTTTTAAAAAAAGATACATATACTACCTTAGAGAAGGGGAAGAGGGGCAACACCGTGATCATAACCACAGAATCCACATGAGGGTACAGTTTGCCCCGGAATAAAGTATTCTAATCTTGCTACCTTTTTTTATATGAAAGGGTTTAGCAGCAGCCGGAATGGCAGTAAATTAAAGTTCCTATTGATTCCGCTAAATTTGCCCCCGTAGTGGGATCGGCTTAGTCCGGTGTTTCCACAAATTACTAACCGCCGCCGTTAATGGCTAATTACCTTGTTTTGGTCAATTTTCACCCACAAAACAGCTTATGCAACGGCGGTAACGGTGATTGTAACGGCCAATTAACCGCGGCGGTTATAAATTACTAACTGCGGTTGTAACCGCGAATAACGGCGGCCGTTACAAATTAATAACCGCGGCCGTTACAAAGGCTAATTATTTTAACCTATCAGTTTCGGTAAGCGCCACGATAATTTTTTGGAAGTGTAATATTGTCCTCATAGTCTAATTCACGCCCCTTGTAGTCCTTAAGCAATTTTGAGCGAGTTGGTAGCCGCCAATGTGGAATTCTCAGGCGACCAGGGAAACGTTAACAAATCATTGAAAAGTACATGGAAAGGGCAATTATTTTGCATCATTAGTTTTTGTGCTCGTCTTGCAGGAACAGAACCCTCGTCCAAGCATTTAGTTAATCCCTCAGTAACCAATAACCAAAGGTGTAAACAACCAATAATTAGGTCCCGAACCCTCGTCCAATGCAACTCCCGAACCTAGAATCAATTAATCCTACGAATTTAATAGAAACACACTGTGATGCCCCTTATGATGAAATCGAGTTCTAATGATGGTAGAATCAAATTATTAGTTTTGACCCGTTCAATGCGCTGGAAAGTCCTAATAAAAGAAAATTTAGATTCATCTGTGTTGAAAATGATTTGACGATGGACCTGAATGGATAAATATATTCGTAAATACTACTTGATTTTCTCCCTGTTAGAAGTTGTGTAGGAGGTGTAGGTATTTGAGAAAACAATCGCGTGTGAAAAAGTAAAAACAACTTATATAATAAACTTTTTAAAAAAAGATACATATACTACATTAGAGAAGAAGAAGAGAGCAACTCCGCAATCATATTCCCTAAATCCTTAGAAGGGGTTATATTTCCCCAGAATAAAGTATTCTTATCTGGTTTTTTTTTAAATGTAGGGGGTATAGCATCAGCCGGAATGGTATAATGTAAAGTTCTTATTGATTCCGCTAAATTTGCCCCCATAGTGGGATCGGCTTAGTCCGGTGTATCCATAAATTACTAACCGCCGCCGTTAATGGCTAATTAACATGTTTTGGTCAATTTCACCCACAAAACAGCTTATGCAACGGCGGTAACCGTGATTATAACGGCCAATTAACCGCGGCCGTTATAAATTACTAACCGTGAATCAACGGCGGCAGTTAACCTTAGGACAACGGCCGGGGTTTGAAAGAATTAATCAGTTAATTTTTATCATTTCTTTTTTTTATTTATAGGTTTTTTTTATTTATAGGGCTTTTTTTTAATAGTTTTTCACATAATTATAGTCAAAGCGAAGTTGTAAAGTTTCCATTTTTTATAGGTTAGTTTGCCCAGAAATAAAATATTCCTACCTGGTTTTTTTATATGAAGGGGTTTAGCATCAACCGGAATGGCAGTAAATTAAAGTTCCTCTTGATTCCGCTAAGTTTGCCTTGGTAGTGGGATCGGCTTAGCCCGGTGTATTCACAAATTACTAACCGCCAAAGTTACAACGGCTAATTACCTTGTCCTGGTTGAATTTCACCCACAAAACCGCTATAGCAACGGCGGAAACGGTGATCGCAACCGCCAATTAACCGCGGCCGTTACATATTAATAACCGCCGCAGTTATAAATTACTAACCGTGGCCGTTTTAAATTATTAACCGCACGGTTGCGCCAATTATAATCCTCGTAAGACCAATTTTTAGATCCTCCAGACTACTATTATAGTAATGGGGTTCATAATATGTGTTTCTCATGAAAATATCTAATAGAAACCTTTACATTAGATGCTTTATAACAAGTAAGCAAAAATTCGATGAAGGGCATAGTATCCATAGAAAATCCACAGGAAAAGTTTGATGAAATTGACAAATTAATCAAAGTGGTTTTTAATGGATTTATGGCAACTGCTATGGACTATGGATATCATATCAATAGTACTTTTGTAAAAACCGAAGAAGGAAAAAAATCTATATACGAATTACGTGATAATATAAATTACAGATTAAATAGTGCTAAACTACACTTCTACTTTCTTCTATCAAGGAAAATTGAAATAGAAGAAAGGTTTAGAGGAATGCTTGATAAAAATCCAAAAGTATTTAATGGATATATCATAGGTAATCCTCATTTTGATTTTGCGGCTGACGAAATTATGTCAATTTATGACAGTATTATTTTCCATCTTTCATCAGCATTTGATTATGTTGCAATGCTAATGCAATTCGTGTTCGGAAATAATCCTCAATCTAAATTACAATGGATAACTTTAGCCAAACATTGCTATGCAAGTACAAGTGAATTTAGCAAACGTGGTTTTACCGAAAACATAAAATCTGTCGACCGGAATTTCGTGAGTAAATTTAATGATTATAGAGCTGAACTAATTCATCGAAAAAAATCTTCATCATTTACAAATGTCTCGTGGGAATTAAAATCAGGACGAGTAAAAACTCAGTATAAATGTTCTGATAAGATTAAGTCGAACTTCAAAAAGATTCTTGATAATGAACAGGATTACTGTATAACATATGTTACTCATCAAGCAATTAAAGAAACAGTTTTGAATATTGGAAAAGTATTGGAAGGAATAAATAGTGAATTTAGAGATAATTATGATCCACACAGCCCAATAATGAGTAAAGGCGGATTTCAAATTGTATCAATGAATCCAGATTCAAGATTTGTTGAATCACCAGCTTTAGTCTATTGGACTAAATTTATGGAGTATAAAAACTTTTGTTAACTTAAGAAGGCCGTTAGACTGCCTAAAAACCTTCTTCTTTACAACGTCAAATTACCTTGTCCTAGTTAAATTTCACCCATAGAACAGCTTTCGCAGCGGCTGCAACTGTGATTGAACCGGCAAATTAGCCGTCGTCGTTACTCTGTTAATTGTTTTTCCACTCCAACACCCACTTTATCTATTTCCTTCATCAACCTGTCAGTCTCCGTTAGCGCCACGATAATTTTTTGGTAGTGTGAAATGTCATCATAGCTTAATTCACGCCCCTTGCGGTCTTTGAGCCATTTTTGGGCTGGTTGATAGCCACCAATGTAGAATTCCCAAGCGATCATAGGTACGTTATCAAAAAATTGTTGATCATTGATCCATACTTTCCCGTGGGTTTCTGAAATGGGTACATAACCGGGACTGTTTTTGCTGATTTTACGGGTAATGATGTTGTCGCCTTCTTCGGGATAACCGGTGATGTATTTTTCTACTATCGGACTTTCGAGTAAATGCAGTTGCCGCAATTCTCCGCCAAGCTCTACCAGTTTCCAGAATTTATCAGCATCCTGCGGATAAGGAACCCTCGGAAAATCGATTTTCAGGAATTCTTTGTATTTTTCCCGGTACTCAGGGGAATGTAACACTGCATAAATATAGTCCAGGATATCCAAAGGCGAAAAAGTACCATCCAAACCTGCTTCTAAATCGCATACTATCTTTTCATCTGGAAGGAATGCGTGGTTTATATCTGCAGCTATTCTATCTACTATCTTTTGATTAAGATTTGGGATTCTTTCTTCAATTTGCTCGAAAGTTTGTTGTTTTAAATTTTTTGGATAAAGATAAAGAGGGGCAAGGGAACTGATTCCAGCACCTGCACTTTTATTTCCAGCAGATGATTGATCTGTAATAAATTTTGAAATAAAAATAGAAAATTCATAATTACTACTCATGGGTCTAATGTAATTGAGCCCAATATTCTCTTTACTAGTGAAGTGCTGCATAACATCCAATCTATTTCTTTCTATAAACAAGGGGTCGTAATATATGTATCTAACATCGAATGGTTTGTAACTAATTTTCTGAAGAAATTGGGAATCATATAATCCTGCAGCTAACCTCACATTGTCGATTTTCCAATGACTTTTCTCCTTAAGACCGTAATTATTCCTGATGTTTTCTGAACTAGTTTGAAAAAAATCGTTTATTCTTTCTTTTAATAAAGTCTTATCAAAATCAATTACAAAAAAATCCCTAGAACTGACAATTCCAACACTACTAACCGGGAACAAATCAGTTATCTGAAAACCTTGATTATAAATCTCTTGAACTTTAAAGTTTTTCTTGACCATAAAGAAATTTGGAGCTACATTAGGAAGTACACTAAAAGGAATAGTGGATAAACTATTGTTAATTAAATAGTTATACTTAAATTCCCTCTTCCCATATAAATCATAATGAAAAATTTTTCCTAATTCATCCTTTTTCTTAATTCCTGTTTTGACAAAAATGTTAATGGAAACACCTTGCTGTATATCAAACACATTTTGATCTACAGAACCGTCGGGTGCCGTTTCTTTCTTTTTTGAATTTCCATGCAAATCTATGGTATGCAATTTATCGTAGGTTTTCAATAAATTCCAACGCATTCCGCGAAAAGTAGGATTGTCCAAATAACCATGTGGGTTAATAAAAGCTAGAATTCCTTCCCCATTCTTTTCAATAAAATATTGCCCAAAGCGAATAAATTTCACATAATCGTCATTGATCCATTTCGGGTTTCGCTCTTGTAATTTTTGGATACCGCCGGGTTCTTTTTTGTAATCTTCCATCAGCTCCATTATCCATTTTCCTTTATTGGCACTCTCACCGCTATATGGTGGATTTCCAATAATGCACATAACCGGCGTATCTCTTTTAATAGCATTTGCCTGATCGGCTTCATCAGAAAGCCAGGAACTGAAAAGCGTTCCGGTATCAGGGTGCGCTTCTTCGAGGGAGTTGGTTAAAAATATCCTGAAGCGCTGATCATCGGTAGGCTTATAGCCCGTTTCCGTGAACAGCATATCCATTTTAAGATGTGCCATCGCATAACTCGCCATCAGCAATTCAAAACCGTTAAGGCGTGGGATAAGGTGTTCTGAAGCATAACGGGTCCACATACCTTGCTGGCCCTCAAATTTCTTATGAATTTGGCGTACCACTTCCGCCAGAAATGTTCCGGTTCCCGTGGCAGGATCAAGAATTTGTACTTTGTGCACTTCCTGCTCATAATCCCTCATTCCGCCGACATAACGTTTGTCGTGCGTTGGTACTTTTACAGTAACTTTAGTTTTGCTTGTATCAGCCAGACCTTGTGGAAGATCGAATTCCTCCTTTAGGATATCATCTACCGCACGTACAATAAAATTCACTACAGGCTGCGGCGTGTACCATACTCCGCGAGCTTTGCGCAGAGCGGGGTTGTATTCCCCCAGGAAGGTTTCGTAGAAATGCACAACGGGATCTTCCTGTTTGGTGCTTTTTCCGAAGTTTTTCATGATCTTCGAAACATCTGAAGCAAGAAAAATGGTCACCAGTTCCTCAACGATCCAAAGCAACCTATCGTCCAGGTCAAAACCTGCAATATCCTGAAAAAGTTTTCGAAGAAACGGATTGCTTTTAGGGATCAATTGGGCTGCTTCCATTCGTGAGAAAGTGGCCAGCGAAGGATCGTGGTAACGGGCAGCAAACATTCCGTAGGCAATGGTTTGTGAATAAATATCGGCAAATGATCTGTTTGTAATATCGTGGATGAGCATTTGCTTAAAGGAAATCATTTGAGATTTTAAGTTTGATCTTTTATCCTGCTCATCATCACTGTCGAGGGATTTCTCAATAACATCTGCCATCAATCTCGCTTTCCCCGCCATCATTTTTGCAAGTCGGGTAGGGGACTTAATGCTTTGGCTCACTATCAAAGCAAAGTCGCTTAACAGATGCGTGAACCTGTCAAAATTTTCGGATAAAGGTTTTATCTGCCCATCTTCCAAAGTAGCTATTGAGATTTCTGTAATGAATTCCCCGCCCTTGTAGAATTTGAATTTCAGGTAATCTGTTATAACCAGGTTATTAAGCCCGGCCTTGTAACGATCAAACTGTTCCTTTAATGATTTGGAATTTAAATCTACCCCAATATCCTTAGCTTCAATATAACCTACTGGCACACCTTTTCGGGTGAGCATATAGTCTGGCGCGCCGCAGCTTACCCTCGCTGGCTCATTGGTTACCAGAATATCAATTAAAATCGTGGACACCAAGGTTTGTAAATCGCCACGATAAGAATGTTCGCGGGCATTGCCGGTAATATAAAGCGTATTTACATGGGAAACGTATTCTACTATGGTCATTCTAAGGTATGGTTAGTTCAGATTTCAAAAAGCGCAGATATTAGCACTTAATTTGGTTATTTTCTGCTTTCCTGTAAATCTATTAATATTTTGTTAAAGAAAAAGAAGGAAAACCGTAAATTACTTGGTATGAGAAAAAATAAAAGATGAAAAAGAAATTGATTCAGGTTTACGAAATAGAACCAAAGGAATTTAAAAATGAGATACTAGAAGGTATAGAGAAGCTGCTGGGGGAGTTTTCTAAAAAATTCACACCAAAGGAGCCCGAGATTTGGATAAGCCGTAAGGAAGTGTCTGAACTACTAGGAGTTTCTATGGTAACTATACATAATTGGAGTAAGGACGGAATTTTGAAGGCTTATAAAATAGGTAACAGGGTACGTTTTAGACGTTCGGATATTGAAAAAACACTTTTAAGCTCCAATAAAAAAGCATCGGAATAGGAGCGCATTAACCGCTATCCAGCGATGGGTGTTAAATTTTTTATACGGAAGTTTTCCTTAATCTCAACAATACCTGAGAAACCAATGCCAATATAGGTAACTCCAACAAAGGGCCAATTACCAGCGCGAGGGCAATTAATGGATCTTTTGGAAATGCAGTCAGGGCAATGGCAAGTGCAATAGGGGAGTTTCTGGCCAGCGTGGTTAAACTCAGACTTACCGAATCTTCATAATTAAATTTTAAAAGGAAGCTTGCAAATCGGCCCACCAGGAAATTTATCAGAAAAAACAGTAGGATTGGGATTAGGAGAATATAAAGTACGCTAAGGTTATTGGTCAAATATTCTCCCTGCGATGCAAACATGGCGACGATGGCCAAAGCCAGAAAAATGATTTGTGCAGTTTCAAAAAAGGGGAGGATATTCTTCTTCATCAATTCGGTTTTTCTTCGTTTAAAACTCCAGTATTTTATAAGTTGTGCAATTAGAAAGGGAACCAGAAGCACCAGAAGAATACTTTCCCACAAAATTGCGGTGTCCACAGCTCCTGATTTTCCGAAAAACAGCAGCAGGTAAACGGGAAGAAGAATCAGTTGTAAGATAAGATTTACCGGTAAAATCGCTGCTGCCAGGGAAGTGTTGCCTTTGGCAATTCCGGTAAGGATCAGGTACCAGTCTGTGCAGGGAGTTACCATTAACATTACAAAACCTATCCATAAGCTCATGTGATCCTTTAAAAGTAGCAATCCTAACAGATAGGCCAATATTGGCGTCCATACAAAATTGATCACCAGAGTTGCCGATATGAATTTATGGTTGGAAAAGCTGGAAAGCAGGTTCTTTAAGGGAATATTCAAAAATAAACCGAAAAGCATCACCATAAGGAATGGGACGATGAGGTATTCTGCAAAAATTTTAATAGCAGTAATTTGACCCAGAAGCAGGCCAAGGCCAACCGCTATTGCTATTATTAATGTGTGATATTTGTTTAAATTATTCAAAAATCAAGTTTTCTGTTTGGGATATTAAAATTCAGGTATAAATGATTCCAACTTCATCCGGATTATCTACTCCTCTGAAGAACAATCCATTTAGCTGATTATAAGGGTGCTTTTTCTCATTTCTTATAAGCCAGAAGTCTCAAAGCATTAAACACAACCAGAAGTGTTGAACCTTCGTGAATGACTACTGCCACTCCAATATTGGCAAAGCCAAAAATAGTGGCAGGGATCAGTAAAGCTACGATTCCCAGGCTTACCCAAAGGTTCTGCTTAATTATATCTTTAGCTTTTCTACTCAAGCCTATTGCAAAAGGCAGGGTTTCCAACTTATCGGCCATAAGGGCGATATCGGCCGTTTCTAAAGCTACGTCGCTACCCGCAGCTCCCATGGCGATTCCAACCGTGCTGTGAGCCATAGCAGGGGCATCATTTACTCCATCGCCTACCATGGCCACTTTGGATTCTTGTTTTTTTAGTTTCTTAATTGCCTCCACCTTATCTTCGGGCAGCAGACTACCCCAGGCATCGGTCAGGCCTATTTCCTTAGCTACAGCATCAGCAACCTTTTGATTATCTCCGGTGAGCATGATCATTCGCTTAATCCCTAATTTTTTTAATTCTAACAGTGTTTCTTTAGCGGCTTCCCTCGGCGTATCCATCAGGGCAATGATCCCAATGTATTCCTTGTTTTTACGAATAAGCATGGTAGTATTCCCTCCGCCTTCAACACCCCGTACTTTTACAATTATTTCCTCGGAAGGCTTATCATCATTGAGCTCCTTAAATAATTCCAGGTTCCCAATATAGATCGAATCATTTCCTAATGATGCTTTAATTCCTTTGCCCAATACAGCTTCCAAATCAGATGCCTCCGGTATGGTATTGCCTTTCAGACGTTCTTTGCCATCGCGCACCACGGCTTTCGCCAATGGATGGTCGCTAAGGTTTTCCACCGCAACTGCGATTTTAAGCAATTCCTCTTCTTTAATATTTCCCAAGGGAATAACCTCGGTAAGTTTGGGTTTCCCTTCTGTTAGCGTTCCTGTTTTGTCAAAAGCCAATGCAGTAATGACTCCTAAATCCTCCAGGGGGCGGCCTCCTTTAATGAGTACACCTCCTTTTGCTGCTCTTGCTACTCCGCTCAATACCGCGCTGGGCGTAGAAATAGCCAATGCACAGGGACTTGCGGCTACAAGTACGGCCATAGCCCTATAGAAACTGACACTGAATGGTTCATCTATGACCAAAAAGACAAAGAGTAGGCTAACTACCAGGAGTAGTACAGCAGGAACAAAATACTTTTCAAATTTATCGGTAAGTAATTGCGTTGGGGATTTTTGGGTCTGTGCCTCGTTGACCAATTTAACCAATCTCGACAAGGTAGAATCACTCGCTTCTTTAATAACTTTTATTTCAAGGGTATTGTTTCCATTAATGGTCCCGGAGAATACCCGATTTTCGTTTTTTATCTCATCAACTTTTGAATAGTCTTTGGTAGGATCTTCTACCGGCACCTTATCTACAGGAACACTTTCCCCCGTAATGGGCGCTTGATTTACACTGCTTGTTCCCTGAACCACAACTCCATCGGCAGAAATTTTACTGTTGGGCCTAACCACGATAACATCTCCAATTTTTAATTTTTCGATTCCCACTTCCTCGGTTTGCCCGTCCTTTTTTAATAATGCAGTTTTAGGCGCAAGATCTGCCAAAGCGGCTATAGATTTACGGGCTTTGTTCATCGCAAAATGTTCCAGCGCATGCCCCAGGCTAAACAGGAATAACAGCAAAGCTCCTTCAGCCCATGCACCCAATATGGCAGCTCCAATTGCGGCAACCAGCATTAAGAAGTCGATTTCAAAACCGCCTTTGGCAACGGTTTCGATGGCTTCTTTGGCCGTAAAATAGCCGCCAAAAAAATATGCTCCTATATACAAGGACAGGCTGATCCATTCTGGAATAGATTCCGAAAAGGACAGGCCAAATCCTGTACTTAGCAGTACACCACAAATTACAGCAAAAATAAGCTCGGTATTCTTTCCAAAAACCCCTCCGTGTTCATGAGCGTGCTCTTCCCCATCAGGATGGCTTTCACCTTCCGAAGCCTTATGAACGTGCTCAGAAGTTTGTTGATTATCAACTTTTTTGTTTAATTTTGCATCAGTTTTTTTCGCTGCTTTGATTAAACCATCCGTATGGGTTGAACTTTCTTCAACTTTGAGATTTTCTTTTTCCAGCTTTTCTGTGATAAGGTCAAGATTGGTTTCATCCTTATCAAACTCCAAGCGAACCAATCCTGTGGCAGTCACTGAGGCTTCCAGCATGCCTTTAATATCTAATAGCTTCTTTTCTATCAGGCGGGCGTGGCGCGTATGTCTAATTCCGGCAACCTTGATTAATAGATGACCATACTTCTTAGTAATTTCTGCCCCGGCGCGTTCCGCTATTGTTTGAATCCGGGCAATGGAAATTTTATCGGGATTATAGTGGAAGCAAAGTTGAGGAACACCGTCTGCTTCTTTATCGGCAATATGTACCTTTTCAAGGCCATCTTTAGCCTCCAGTTCATTTATAAGTCTTTCTACACAAGTGTCTTTCTCAGTTAATACCTGAGGAAGAAGAACCGGAATTTTAATTTGGATTTTTTTCATAATAAAAATATGTTTTTCCACTTTAGCAAATAATTTTTTATCGAAATTTAAATAATCATGAGCTATGTAAAAATGGTATTAATATCTCAACAAATCGTATCAGCACTTTTCCGATCAAAAGGTAAATTTTATTTTGATAAATTTGAACTAAACTAGAAAAGTTGACTAACTATTACATTTCTCGCAAATACCTTTTACCACCAAATTCACATTTTCTGCGGAATATCCTTCCGGCAAATTGATATGGGGAATTTTATGATCTGTTAAACAGATCGTTTCATCACAATTGTTACAGTGAAAATGAATGTGCAAATCCTGCTCTGATTCACGGGTGTATCCACTTTCGGAAAGCGCATACTTTGGTACTCCCGTTCCATCATCTATTTGATGGACAATTCCGCTTTCTACAAAGGTTTTTAACGTGCGATAGAGTGTCGTCCTTTCAGAATTGTCGAAATATTCTTCAATATTTGTTAAACTGACCGCTAGTTTCTTGTTTAAGAGGAATTGTAAAACCAACAAACGCATTGCTGTTGGTTTTACTTTATTATTCCGAAGTATTTTCTCTAAAACGTCCATTATGTTATGGATTATATTTTTTTTAATGAATCTCCCGTTTTAATTTTAAAGGCGTCCTCTATATCCGTCAAATAAATAATTCCATCGCCTGGTTCTTCTGTCTTTCCATTAGCTATAATTATTTCTATAGCTGTATGGGCTTCTTCATTTTGGCACACCAATTCTATTTTTACCACAGGACTGTCCGTTACATGAAAATCGAGGGATGGTTTTGCGCCTTTCGCCTTAAATGCCCCGGTGCCTTCTGCCTTTAAGAGCGTCATGCTTCCAAACCCACTATCGGTAAGGGCATCAATTATTTTTTGTAACCTGTTTGGTTTTACAAATGCTTTTATACCTTTCATATGTAGATATTTATTGTTTTTTATTGGTCATATGTAATTCGCATATCTTTATCCGTGTTTGCATCAAGTTTTCGTTATGCTCATTTCATATTTTAAATTTTTAAATGTTTGATTTGTACTTTAATATTAAACCGAGTTTGGTTTATAATTATCAACTAATTCAAACACTCCCAAACCCGGCTTCAAAACCTTTACTATTTATTAATGGCCGTGTTCCAATTCGCCTTTTACCATTTCAGATGATAATGTGTATGCACCTTTAGTAACCACCTTAACATCCTGATTGACACCTGCTGGAAGGTTGACTTCCACAAATCCCAAATCGGTCACGCCGACAGTTACAGGGATCCTTTTAAATTTCATTTTGTTTTCTTCCTTTTCTCCATCTTCATCCAAAATGAATATAAAAGATTGTTCCCCTTCCTGGATGATGGCTTCCTCCGGAACTGCATAGGCCATTTTTTCATCTTGTACAATTCTGCCTTCCACATACATTCCGGGAAGTAATTCGTTATCCTCATTGCTAACATCTGCGTGTACGTGCAATGCTTTCGGATCTGTTTCAAAGGTTTTACCAATGGCGTGTATTTTTGCCTTTAAAAGTTCGTCGGGTTTTGAGGCAACGGTAAAATATATTACCTGCCCTTCTTTTACTTTATGGATATCCTTTTCATATACTTTAAAGTCGGCGTGGATTTCAGAATTATCACTTACCGTGAACATTTTGGTCTGTGGTGCCACATAATCGCCAATGCTTATAATTATTTCATCTACATAGCCGCTTATGGGTGAAATAACGGGTGCCGCCGAATAAATTTGCCCTTCCAAAACCTTACTTGTGTTTATTCCTAATAGTTGTAATTTTGAACGTAATCCGTTAACGCTTGATGTGGTAGATCGGAATTTGGATTGCGCCATTTGAAATTCCCTTCCGGAAGAAACCCCTTTTTCATAGAGGATTTTTTTACGCTCAAAATCCTGTTCCAGGAATACGAGTTCATCGTTCTTTTCCTGTAATTCCTGTTGAATACTGATGATGTCCGGGTGTTCCAAATAGGCCAACACCTGACCTTTGTTTACTTTGTCGCCTTCAATGACATTGATAGAACGAACATTCCCGCCCACAAAAGGGCTGATGTTTGCCCTGTCCTGTGGAAACAATTCCAACTGGCCCGTAACTTTAATGGTATTTCCCAAGGTCCTTTGTTCCAAATCTTTCATTTCAAGGCCCACAGTTTCTGCTTGTTGTTGGGTAATTTCAACGACACCTTCTACGACTTCTTCTCCGCTTTCTGTAGTTTCCATTTTGACATTTTCATCCTCATTATGTCCCAATTCCCCCTTTGCCTTATCATTACAGGAAGCGAACACCAAGGTCAAGGCTGAAAATATGCTTACTGCTATTGCTTTATTTTTCATTTCTATCTTTTTTATATTATAAATTACCCAATTGGTATTGAACCTCAATGGTTTGTTGGTTGTATTGATTGATATATTGCAAATGGTTTTGCTTTATCCTGATGGCACTATTGAGTATTGTGATATAGTTTACATAATCTATTTCGCCTTCTTTAGATGCCAGTTCTGCCGTAGCAATCTGCTCTTCTGCCAGGAGCAAAGCGCCCTCTTCATAATACTGTAATATTTTCTTCGTTTTTTCGAGGGATTTGAGCAACTGTGAAACCCGGCTTTCGGTAATTGCCTTTTGTTCCAAATATTGGTTTTCGGCTATCATTGCATCTGCCCTGGCTGCCTTTACCCTTGATTTCTGCGGAAAAAACCACAACGGAAGGCTAATTCCTGCCTGATAGGTATTAAAGCCTGAAACATCATCTACCACCTGACTGCCATATGAAAAACTGAATTTTGGCAGGAATTCCGATTTTTCCACACCGATATTGGCTTTACTGACTTCCGCATTTTGAAGGGAATATTGCAAGATTGGATTGTTTGCCACTGAAGTTGAATCAATCAAGTTATTAAGGTACATTGGCTCATAGGTGGCTGCAGGCGTTTCGAAGGGCTCGTCCGTTCCCAAATATTGCATTAAGGCACGTTTGGCAATTTCAATATCATCGTGTGCCTGTTGCCGTAATACCTGAATTTGCTGATATTCCGAAGAAGCGGAAATGAATTCCAACTTGCCGGTTTCTCCAGTATCATAGCGCAGTTGTGCTGCGGTTTTAAAATTGGCATACACACTATCCAATTGTTCTGCAAAGCGTAATTGTGCCTTGTTGTAATTGATTTGGTCATAGGCCAGCATAACATTGCGCACCAATTGTTGCTCGTTGACTGCATAGAATTTTTCTCCTAATGCAATGCGCTCCTCGTAAAACTTTGACTTTGAAAAACCCGAAAGCAAATCTATATTTCCTTGCTGTACGCCAATAGATGTTTGTACACCGGGTAGATCATTTCCGTATTCTTCTGTTCCAGTAAATATCTGTGTACTGCCCAGGTCGAAACTTGTGCCTTTCATTGCCTTTTCCCTATCAATAAACGCCTGGCTTTCTTTTAGGGAAGGATAATTCTCTTTCGCCATACCAATGGCCTCTTCCAAAGTGATGGTTCTTGAAATTGCCGGATCCTGATTTATTTCCTGTGCATAGCTGTTTCCTGATGTAAAACCACCAACTAACATTAAGAGAACAGTAATTACGGTAACAGTTTTATTGATATAACTTATATCGCCACCGTTTCCTTTTTTCTCTTTTTGTGATTCGAGCCAATAGTAAAGTACAGGGAGAATTACCAGGGTTAAAAATGTTGCGGTAAGCAAGCCACCAATAACCACTGTTGCCAAAGGGCGTTGTACTTCGGCGCCACCAGAGGTAGATAATGCCATAGGTATAAAGCCCATAATGGCTGCGGTTGCCGTAAGAAGAATTGGTCTCAAACGTTCGTGGGTTGCTTCGTATATTCGGTCTTTTAAGTTTGTCATACCGTTTTCTTTTAGTTCATTGAATTTATTTATCAAAACGAGGCCATTTAATACCGCAACACCAAAGAGTACGATAAAACCAACACCTGCGGAAATACTAAAAGGCATACCTCTTATCCAAAGCGCAAACACACCGCCAATGGCTGCCAGTGGTACTGCCATGTATATCATAATTGACTGCGAGAAGGAGCTTAAGGCAAAATAGAGCAATATAAAGATCAAGAATAATGCGATAGGCACTACAATCATTAAACGGTCTGTGGCTCGTTGTAAATTTTCAAAAGAACCCCCGTAGGTCACGTAATATCCTGGCGGTAATTTAACTTCAGTTTCCAATTTTTGCTGAATTTCTTCCACCATCGTTTTTACATCACGCCCACGTACATTTACGCCCACAGAAATACGTCTATACGTATTATCTCTGGAGATTTGCATCGGGCCAGGTTTGTAACTGATATCAGCCACTTCCTTAAGCGGAACTTGTGAACCGTTAGGCAGATCTATATATAAATTCTTTAAATTATTAATATCCTGTCGATATTCCTTCGCCAAACGAATGACCACATCAAATCGTTTTTCTCCTTCAAAAATGACACCTGCCTTTTCACCTGCAAAGGCAGCACTTACGTAGTCATTCAATTTATCGACGGTTACTCCGTATTGTGCCATTTTTGCACGGTTATAAACCACGGTCATTTGTGGTAAACCACTGGTGGCCTCAACATTAATATCTGCGGCACCAGGAACCGTTCTTATTACTGCGGCAATTTCCTGAATTTTATCTGCAAGAACATCCAGATCCTCCCCGTATAGTTTTATGGCCACATCTTCCCGAACACCTGTCAACAGCTCATTAAAACGCAATTCAACCGGTTGGGTAAACACAAAATTCACACCCGGGATTACGGCAATTTTTTCCTTTATCTTTTCAATGAGCCCTTCTTTGGTGTCAGCGGTCGTCCATTTGCTCTTGTTCTTTTCCAAAATAATATAAGTATCGGCTATGTCCATTGGCATCGGATCCGTTGGAATTTCTGCCACCCCAATTCTTGAAACTATCGTTTTGACTTCAGGGAATTTTTTTACGATATTTTGAAGTTTTTTTGAAACCTCGATGGATTCGGTAAGACTGCTCCCCGGTTTTATCAATGCCTGCATGGCAATATCGCCTTCATCAAATTTTGGGATAAATTCCCCGCCCATATTGCTGAAAATAAACCCTGCAATTATTAGCAAACCAACTGCGCCTATTACAACACCAGCCCTAAAGCGAAGTGCAAAATTGAGTAACGGTAAATAAGCCTTGTTTAACCCAGCCATTATTTTATCGCTAAACCTGTCAATTCCATTTTCAAATTTGGCAAACCAGCTATTCTGATTTTTTGTAGGTTTTAAGAATAAAGCCGAAATCATAGGAACATAAGTAAGGCAAAGAATAATTGCGCCCAAAACTGCAAATCCGAAGGTAAAGGCCATAGGACGGAACATTTTTCCTTCAACTCCTGTTAAAAAGAGGATCGGTGTAAATACGATCAGGATAATCAATTGCCCAAAGAAGGCAGAATTCATCATTTTACTCCCCGATTCGTAGGCAATTTCATCCATTTCTGCTTGGTCAATAACTGCTTTGGACTTTTTAATATGTTGATGAATATGAAGGACCATTCCTTCCACAATAATTACTGCGCCATCCACAATAATTCCAAAGTCGATAGCACCTAAGGACATCAGGTTTGCCCAAACCCCAAATTGTTTCATCAAAATAAAGGCGAACAATAAGGATAAAGGGATGACCGAGGCAGTGATCAATCCGCCACGAAAACTTCCTAAAAGAAGTACCAAAACAAATATTACGATAAGCGAACCTTCGATAAGGTTTTTTTCAACCGTACCGGTGGTCCTGCCAATGAGCTCGCTTCGACTTAAAAAAGTATCTATGTAAACACCTTCCGGCAAGGATTTTTGTATTTCCTTGATACGTTTCTCCACATTTTCAACAACATCGCCCGGGCTTTCACCTTTCAGCATTAATATCTGCCCACCAACAGATTCGTGACCATCCTGGGTAAATGCTCCATAACGCACCTGGTTGCCATAGCCGACTTTTTCAGCAACATCCCGTATCAAAACAGGACTGCCATTTTGTGTGGTAACCACGGTATTTTCCAAATCTTCAAGACTACGTGCCAAACCTTCGCCACGGATAAAATTGGCCTGATGGTTTTTTTCAATATAAGCACCGCCAGTATTGGCATTGTTCACTTTTAGGGCTACAAAGACCTCGTTCATTGTGATCCCAAAACTTTTCAACCTGTCAGGGTTTATGGCTACTTCATATTGTTTCACATAACCTCCAAAAGCGTTGACTTCTACAACCCCGGGTACCAACGCCATTTGGCGTTTTACGATCCAATCCTGGATGGTTCGAAGTTCCATGGCATCATACTGATCTTCGTAGCCTTCCTCTACTTTTAGGGAGTATTGGTAAATCTCGCCCAAACCTGTTGTAATTGGTGCCATAAAGGGTTTTCCAAATCCTTCGGGTATTTCTTCAGTAACAGCCGTTAATTTTTCCTGTACCAATTGCCTCGGCAGATAGGTGCCTGCCTTATCCTTAAAAACAATAGTAACTACCGACAAGCCAAAACGTGATACCGAGCGAAGTTCGATAACATCGGGAAGATTGGCCATTGCAAGTTCTACAGGATAGGTAACAAATTGTTCGATATCCTCGGTACCTAAATTTGGTGCCACGGTAATAACTTGAACCTGGTTGTTGGTAATATCGGGTACGGAACCCAGGTTTATAGTGGCCATAGACCAAATACCTGTACCCACAAGTGTTACTATAAATAAGCCAATAATAAATTTATTATTAATGGAAAATGAAATGATTTTATTAATCATGTAAAAATGTTTAATTCATTTAAAAATTCGAAGGAGCTTCAGTGGAAGCAATACAGTCGATTAGACCAACATTTCTTAGAAGAATTAAGAAAATCAGGCCTGAAAAAGGATATGGTTATCCTATAAATAGAATTAAACTTGCGGGGGTTGTAAAAGAGAGTGAGGGATTTCTTTGCTTAAACCATCAAAGTTGGTGAATATTTCAGAAGATATGTTTGAAACTAAAGGTTGAAATTCTGGTGAATTAAAATTTATAGTGTGAACATGGCAGCAATGACAGCTGCAAAAAGGAGAACATGAATCTGCTTGTTGATCATGAGTGTGATCTATATCCAAATCCTGAAAATCAACCTCCGTGATTTCTGTATCGGTTTTCAAGCTAGAAAAATCATCATTACAGGCTAAAAAATTTAGCCCTAATACATAAAAGGATAATATGACAGCGATTATTTTCACGACCGCAAAGATATGAAATTATAGATGCACAGGGTGTGCAAAAATAAAAGGCTGGAAGGTTAAAAATTTAGAAAATAAAATTTAAGTATTGAATAGTACATTTGACCGATCGATATTTGACCCTATTTCTCCGCTTAAGCCAAAAATTTATGTATTAAACTTCCAAAACGAAGGAACGCAGTTTTTTAGCTTTAGGATGTTTTTGAGTTTGGGCTATTTAATCCTAAAGCTAATAAGCAATACATAAATCGTACAAAAAAGAAAATAAAAAAACCGTAAAATACTAATAATCAGTATTTTACGGTTTGATTCTGTGGAGTCGGAGGGTTTCGAACCCTCGTCCAAACAAGCAATAGAGAAGCTTTCTACACGTTTATTTTTCGATTGGTTTTCGATTTAAGACCGGCCGAAAACCACCAATCTTAAACTTATCCTCAAT
>Ga0307487_1000872_pt1 | contig 22597 bp, 20 predicted proteins | sample CBIW12metaG_FD_203665 | JGI IMG/M metagenome (GOLD analysis project Ga0307487, IMG submission 203665) | Sea-ice brine microbial communities from Beaufort Sea near Barrow, Alaska, United States - CBIW 1.2 | ecosystem: Environmental > Aquatic > Marine > Coastal | place: USA: Alaska | collected... | reverse complement strand
CCGGCGGGCAGGCCAAGGGCCTGCCCGCCGGCCCTGTCCGCGGCGGCGCGTGTTGGTGCTACTTCTTGGCGCTGAGCTGCTCGATGATCGCCTGCGAGACGTCGTGCATGGTGAGACGCCGGTCCATGGACGCCTTTTGGATCCAGCGGAAGGCTTCCGGTTCGGTCAGGCCCATCTTCTCGTTGAGCAGGCCCTTGGCCCGGTCGACGAGCTTGCGGGTCTCGAAGCGCTCGACCAGGTCGGCGACCTCGGCCTCGAGCGTGATGATCTGGCTGTAGCGCGAGAGGGCGATCTCGATCGCGGGAAGCAGGTCGTTGGGAGTGAACGGCTTGACGACGTAGGCAAGCGCTCCGGCCTCGGTGGCCCGCTCGACGAGTTCCTTCTGACTGAACGCCGTCAGGAGGACGACGGGCGCGATGTGCTCCTTGGACAGGCGCTCTGCGGCGCTGATGCCGTCGAGCTGCGGCATCTTCACGTCCATGATGACGAGGTCGGGTCGAAGTTCTCGAGCAAGCGCCACCGCAGTCTCACCGTCCCCGGCTTCACCGACGACTTCGAAGCCGTTGTCACGGAGAATTTCGACGATATCGAGGCGGATAAGGGACTCATCCTCCGCGACGACGACGCGGCGGGGAGGGGCGGGGGTGCTGGCTTGGTCGGTCACGCCCAAAAGCCTACGGTATTCTTGACGAGTAGATGTGAGCCGGTGTGGCGGAATGGCAGACGCGGAGCACTCAAAATGCTTTGTTCGAAAGGACGTGTGGGTTCGAGTCCCACCACCGGTACCACGAAATCAACGAGAAAACCCCTGCTCAGGCAGGGGTTTTCGTGTTTCAGCCCGCACGTCTGCCGTCTCGTCGGGACGGGCCTCACGCTCGACTGTCGGCCCGAATTCTCTGCGCGGATCGACTACGCGGTGCCGGTGAGCTGACCCGAGAATGTGGCGAGAACGGCCTGCACGACCTCCTCCCGGGGGCATTCGGGATCGAATACCAGCCATTCGAGCCCCACGAGCAGTGTTGCGCCGAAGACGCCGCTGGCCATGAGACCGGAACGGCCTGGTCGGGCGTCGGGCGGGAGAGCCTCGTCGATCGCGCACGCAAATTCCGCCAGCGCGGCGTGCCGAAACTCAAAGGACGATTCCTGCCAGGTACGGTCCGTCCGAAAAATCTCCCCCGCAATCACCCTGGCGAGGGCGGTGTTGCCGGCGATTCGTTCCAGGAGGGTCTCCACGAGGGCCTGAATGGCCGCCCAGCCGACCTTTCCCGATCGCGCGGACCTGAGCGCCTCGGTGAGCGCCGACATGCCCTCCAGCAGCAGGCCCTCGAAGATCTTGTCCTTCGAGGCGAAGTTGTAGTAGAGCGTTCCCTTGGCCACTCCGGCGCGCTGCGCCACGTCGTCCATGGACGTTCCGCTGATTCCCTGCTCGGCGGCCAGATCGAGAGCCGCGTCGAGAATCGCTCGTTTGGATCCGGTTTCGCGTGCCATTGGTGTCCATCCCTCGGTGCTTCTGTTGCTCTTGTACTGACCAGTCAGTATAGTTTATGGAACGCCCTGCAGCGACGCACGTGTCCACTTCCGGACAGGCCCTAGCCCGCGCACCCACCGAACACGAACCAGTCGCGGGCACACCGATGCACGTCATTCTCAGCGCCGTCAGCAAGGGACCCAACGATTCCTCGCTGCCGCCGACCTCCGTCGAATTCTCCAGCGGAACCGCAACCCTGACTCGCGCGGAAACGGAGCGCCGACCCACGGTGCTCGGCCTGATCGCGAGTGGACGCATGCGCGCCGACGCGGGACTGGTCACGATCGACGGGGCGACGGACTACTCCGCGCTGCGTCGCCGCATCGCCCTCATCGACGCGCCGGGGGTGTGCGAACCGGCCGACGACGTCACGGTGGCGCAGGTCGTTGCCGAAGAGCTGATGTTCGCCGGCCGTGTCGGGACGCGCCACGGCGTGCTGCAGGTGCTCACGCGCCTGGGGCTCCGCGGCGACGAGAAGTCCGCCATGGCGAACCTCGGACCCGATGCGCGCATCCGCCTGCTGACCGAACTGGCCGTGCGTCGTGAGGGCGTTGACGGCCTCGTGCTGTGCTCCCCCGATCGACATGGCGGAAACCCGCGAGGCTGGTGGGCCATCGCCCAGGGCCTCGCGGAACGCGGCTATGCCGTGCTCGCCATCGCCGGAGATGCGTCCGCCCACGCCATCACCGCCCACACGTTCGAACTTGAGGGGCTGTCCCGATGAAGATCTTCGCCATGGTCCGCGCCGAACTGGCGCGCCTCACGTCCACGGCCATGTCGCGGATCGCGCTGATCGCGCTGCTCCTCGTGCCCGTGTTGTACGGGGGCCTCTACCTTTGGGCCAACCAGGATCCCTACGCCGGACTCGATCGGGTTCCGGTCGCGCTCGTCGTCGCCGACACGGGGGCGGAGATGAAGGGCACCGCAGAGAACTACGGCGACGAGGTGGCCACGCAGCTCGTCGCCGATGCGGACTTCGACTGGCACCGCGTCTCGGCGGCGGAGGCGCACTCCGGGGTCACGGACTCGGTCTATGACTTCAGCGTCACGATTCCCGCCGACTTCTCGACCGCGATCGTCTCCGCCTCGGGCGATTCCCCGCACCGGGCGACCATCACCCTCGCCACGAACGACACCACGGGGTATCTCGCGTCCACGATCGGCACCCAGGCCGCCACGTCCATTCGCGCCGCCATCGTGACCAAGGTCAACAAGCAGGCCGCGGACGGCTTCCTCGTCGGCCTGTCCGATGTGCGTTCCAGCCTGGTCACCGCCACCGACGGAGCCGGGGACGTCACCGAAGGCGCCGCCTCTGCTGCCGCCGGCGCGGATGACCTCGTCGCGGGAACGGGACAGCTCGCCAGCGGCGCACGTGATCTGTCTGCGGGTCTCGGCACCCTCGATGAGGCCACCGGAACGCTCGCCGACGGCGCCGGTCAGGTCGATTCCGGTGCCACCCGGGTCGCACAGGGCTCCGGGCAGGTCGCCGATGCCACCACCTCCGTGAGCGAGGCCGCCGGCCGGCTCGCATCCGGAACGGGACAGGTCGCGGACGGAGCGGAGGCGCTGGCGGCCGCACAGTCGACACTCGCCGACGCGACGTCCGGTGCCGGCGACAGCACCGCGGGAGCGGCCTCCGCGCTCGACGCCGCACGACGCAGCATCTCCGATCAGCTGACATCGGCCGGGCTGACCCCGGGGCAAATCGGCTCGGTCCTGGCGACCCTCGACGCTCCGGCGGCACGGATCGACACGGCCGGCACCATCCTGCAGTCCGCCGGCACCCGGATCGATGGTCTCGTGGATGCGGGCGACCGAGTGGCCTCAGGAGCTCGGGCCAGCGCCACCGGCGCGGCGACGCTCGCGGACGGAGCAGCCCAGACCCGGGACGGCGCGGCCTCGGCAGCCGAAGGAGCGACCCAGACCGCCGCCGGCGCCCACAGCCTCGCCGCCGGCGCAACCGACGTGCACGCCGGCACGGCCAGCGCGGCCGAGGGAGGCGCAACTCTCGAGGGAGGAGCCTCCGCCCTGAACACGGGAGCCGAGGACCTGCGCACGGGACTGACCCAGCTCGAAACCGGAGCGGCCACGTTGCGGGACGGGCTGCAGAGCGGCGTCGATGAGATCCCCGCCTCGGACGGGGAGAGCCGTGCCCTGCAGGGCACCACCATCGCGGACCCCGTCGACCTCAATACGGCCGCGGTGACCAGCGCCGGCACCTATGGGGCGGGTCTCGCCCCGTTCTTCATCAGTCTGGCCGGATGGATCGGCATCTACGCGCTGTTCCTCATCGTCAAGCCCGTGTCCCGCCGGGCCATCACCGCGCTGCACTCCCCCATCAAGATCACCCTCGCCGGCTGGCTGACCCCCGGACTGCTCGGCATGGTGCAGATGGCCGCCCTTTTCGCCATCGTCGCCGGCGCTCTCGGTTTCACGGTGCACAATCCGGTGGGCACCTACGCGATGATGGGCCTTGCCGCCCTCACATTCGCGGCCATCATCCTCGCCCTCAACGTCTGGCTCGGCAGCGTCGGACAATTCATCGGCCTCGTGCTGATGGTCGTGCAACTTGTGACGGCAGGCGGCACGTTCCCGTGGCAGACCCTGCCGTTCCCCCTCGACTGGCTGCACCACATTGTGCCGATGAGTTACGCCGTCGACGGCATCCGCCAACTGATGTACGGCGGAATCCCCGCGACCGCCTGGGCGGATGCGGGTGTGCTTGTGCTCTGGCTGGTGGGCGCGCTTGTCCTGACGCTCATCGGGGTGACCCGCATGACGCATTTCCGCACCCTGCGCGACCTGCGTCCGAGCCTGATCGGATAGCCGACGCCCGAAACGACGAAAGCCCCGCCGCGCGTCGACTCGACGCGCGGCGGGGCTTTCCGGTGTGCGGTACTACTGCTTGACGTAAGCGGGTGCGACCTCGTTGTGAGCGTCGCCCACGCGGTACACGCGTATGTCGTTCGTGGATCCCACGATTCCGGGAGGGGAACCGGAGATGACGACGACCTTGTCGCCGACCTCCGCGAGGCCCTCGCCCAGAAGAATGTCGTCAACCTGACCGAACATGGCGTCGGTGTGCGTCACCGGGTCGACCATGTACGTCTGCACGCCCCAGGTCAACGCGAGGCGACGACGGATGCCGGGCTCGGGCGTGAAGGCGAGCATCGGGATGTTCGACCGCAGGCGCGACATGCGCCGTGCCGAGTCTCCCGACTGGGTGAAGATGCACAGGAACTTCGCCTCGACGAATTCCGCGACCTCGATCGCGGCGAGGGTGATCGCCCCGCCCTGGGTGCGCGGACGGTTCGTCAGCTTGCCGATGCGTTCGAGACCGTGAGTCTCGGTGGATTCGACGATGCGGGCCATGGTCTGCACCGTGACGACGGGGTACTCCCCCACGCTTGTTTCACCACTGAGCATCACGGCGTCGGCGCCGTCGAGCACGGCGTTGGCGACGTCGGATGTTTCGGCGCGGGTCGGAACGGGGCTCTGGATCATCGACTCGAGCATCTGTGTCGCCACGATAACGGGCTTCGCCATGCGTCGAGCGATCTCGACGGCACGCTTCTGCACGATCGGAACAGCCTCGAGCGGGAGCTCCACACCCAGGTCTCCACGGGCGACCATGATCGCGTCGAACGCGTCAACGATGCCCTCGAGGTGTTCGACCGCCTGCGGCTTCTCGATCTTGGCGATGACCGGAACGCGACGTCCCTCCTCCGCCATGATCTCGTGCACGCGGGTGATGTCGTCGGCATTGCGCACGAAGGACAGCGCGATCAGGTCGGTGCCGAGGCGGAGTCCCCACCGCAGGTCGGCCTCGTCCTTGTCGGACAGCGCAGGCACGTTGACCGCGACACCGGGCAGGTTGATTCCCTTGTTGTTGGACACGGGACCGGCGACGATGACCTTGGTCGTAACGACGACGCCATCCGTTTCGACGACCTCAACCTTGACCTTGCCATCGTCGATGAGCAGGAAGTCGCCGGGCTTCACATCGTTGGGCAGGCCCTTGAACGTGGTTCCCGACAGTTCTTTGGTGCCGAGAACGTCTTCGGTCGTGATCTTGAAGATGTCGCCGACCGCGAGGTCGTACGGACCGCCCTCGAACTTGCCGAGGCGAATCTTCGGGCCCTGCAGGTCAACCATGACGGCCACGGCGCGGCCGGAGTCGTTGGCGGCCTTGCGAACGTTGGCGTACACGCCCTCATGCACCTGGTAGGTGCCGTGGCTGAGGTTCATGCGACAGACGTCAACGCCCGCGTCGATGAGCGCCCTGATCTGCTCATAGCTGGCAGCTGCCGGCCCGAGTGTGGCGACAATTTTGGCGCGTCTCATGCTGGAGGATCTCCGGTTTCCGCGCCTTAAGGCGCATTGTGACTCTGTTCTGACGAACGGGTAGGGAGGAAAGTTAGAGGGCGAAGGCCCCGTCGGTGGGTTTGACCGGTGCCGGGAGGTGCGTTTCCCCTTCCAGGAAGGTATCAACGGCGGCGGCGGCCGCGCGGCCCTCGGCGATGGCCCACACGATGAGGGACTGTCCGCGACCGGCGTCTCCGGCGACGAAAACTCCTTCGTGACTGGTCTGGTAATCAATGCCGCGTTCGACATTACCCCGGTCAGTGAACGGAAGCTTCAACTGATGCTCGAGATCGTTCGCCTCCGGGCCGGTGAAGCCGAGGGCGAGAAGCACGAGATCGGCGGGAATTTCGCGTTCCGTGCCGGCCTTCGGCACGCGGCGTCCGTCCATGTACTCGGTCTCGGCAATACGGATCGCGCGCACCTCACCGACATCGTTGGACAGGAATTCCACGGTCGACGCGAGGTATTCGCGCGTTCCGCCCTCCTCGTGGGCGCTGGACACCTCGAACAGCGTCGCAGCCATCGGCCACGGCTGGTGCTCGGGGCGCGCCGTCCCCGGCTGCTTTCCGATCGCGAGGTTGGTGACGGATGCGGCAAGCTGACGGTGTGCCGTTCCGATGCAGTCCGCCCCGGTGTCGCCACCGCCCAGAATGACAACGTGCTTGCCCTCGGCGGTGATCTGGTCGGCGATCGTTCCGCCGGCACCCACCTTGTTCTGTTGCACGAGGTATTCCATCGCGAAGTGCACCCCGGGCAGGTCTCGCCCGGGTACCGGCAGGTCGCGCGGCACCATGGCGCCCGTCGCCACCACAACGGCGTCGTAGCGGGCACGCAGGTCGTCCCAGGTGATGTCGACGCCGATGTTGACGCCGGCACGGAACCGAGTGCCCTCGGCGGTCATCTGGGCGAGCCGGAGCTCCAGGTGCTTCTTCTCCATCTTGAAGTCCGGAATGCCGTAGCGCAGCAGCCCGCCGATGCGGTCATCCCGCTCGAACACGGCAACGGTGTGGCCGGCGCGGGTGAGCTGCTGAGCGGCGGCGAGGCCCGCCGGGCCGGAGCCGACAACCGCAACGGTCTTACCGGTCAGGCGCCCGGGAGGCTGCGGCTGCACCCATCCCTTGGCGAAGGCCTGGTCGATGATCGACACCTCGACCTGCTTGATCGTGACGGCCGGCTGGTTGATGCCCAGCACACACGACGACTCGCACGGAGCGGGGCACAGCCGGCCGGTGAACTCCGGAAAATTGTTGGTCGCGTGCAGACGTTCGATGGCCTGTCGGCCCTCGTCCCGCCAGACCAGGTCGTTCCACTCCGGGATCAGGTTGCCCAGCGGGCAGCCCTGGTTGCAGAACGGTACGCCACAATCCATGCACCGCCCGGCCTGGCGCTTCAGCACGGCGGAGTCGCCCTGCTCGTAAACCTCTTTCCAGTCCATCAAACGCACCGAGACCGGCCGACGGGCCGGCAACTCGCGTTCGGTTGTCTTGAGGAATCCCTTCGGATCAGCCATTGGTTACCTCCAAAATTCGGTTCCAGACAACGTCGCCGTCGGGATCGAGTCCCTCATCGACGGCGGACTGCCTGGTCGCCAGCACGGCCGCGTAGTCACGCGGCAGAACCTTGACGAATGTGCTCATGGTTTCTTCCAAGTTCGTCAGCATGCGCGCCGCCAGGGTGGAACCCGTCTGGTCGCGGTGCTGCTCGAGCAGGTCACGCACGATCTCCTGGTCGGCGCTTCCCAGCGCCGAGAGCGTGAGCTCACCGGATTCGAGGGCGTTGTAGTTGACGAGTTGCGCGTCGAGACCGTACACGTACGCGGTTCCGCCGGACATGCCGGCGCCGAGGTTGCGCCCGGTGCTCCCGAGGATAACGGCGAGGCCGCCGGTCATGTACTCCAGCGCGTGGTCCCCCACGCCCTCCACGACCGCGGTCGCTCCGGAGTTGCGCACGAGGAATCGTTCACCGACCATGCCGCGAATGAACATGCTGCCCTGTGTGGCACCATACCCAATCACGTTTCCGGCGATGACGTTGTCTTCGGCCGGGAAGGTGCTGCTGCGGTCGGGGAGCACGACGATCTGGCCGCCGGACAGTCCCTTGCCCACATAGTCGTTGGAATCCCCCTCCAGTTTCAGCGTGATGCCGCTCGGCAGGAACGCGCCGAAGGATTGGCCGGCGGAGCCGGTGAGGGTGACCTCGATGGAACCGTTCGGCAGGCCGTGCTGGCCGTGGCGCAGCGTGACCTCATGTCCGAGCATGGTTCCCACGGCACGTTCGGTGTTGCGGATCGGCAGGTCGATCTTCACCTGCCCGCCGTGGTCGAGCACGCTCGCGCTGCGGCGGATCAGTTCGTTGTCGAAATGCAGGTCCAGCTCGTGCTCCTGCCCACGGCGGTGCTGGCGCGGTTCCGACTCCGAGAAGTCCGGGCCGACCAGAATCGGCGAGAGGTCCAGTCCGGATGCCTTCCAGTGCTTCATGGCCCGGTTCACATCGAGCAGTTCGCGGTGCCCGATGACCTCGTCGAGGCTGCGGTACCCCAGTTCTGCGAGGTACTCGCGTACCTCCTGGGCGATGAACTCGAAGAAGTTGATGACGTACTCCGCCTTGCCCGTGAACCGCTTGCGCAGCTCGGGGTTTTGGGTGGCGACACCAACGGGGCAGGTGTCGAGGTGGCAGACCCGCATCATGATGCAGCCCTCCACCACGAGCGGCGCCGTGGCGAACCCGAATTCCTCGGCGCCGAGCAGGGCTCCGATGATGACGTCGCGGCCGGTCTTCAGCTGGCCGTCAACCTGCACGACAACGCGGTCACGCATCCCGTTGAGCATGAGCGTCTGCTGTGTCTCCGCGAGGCCGAGTTCCCACGGCGTCCCGGCATGCTTCAGGGAGTTGAGCGGGCTCGCACCCGTTCCACCGTCGTGGCCGCTGATCAGGATGACGTCGGAGAGCGCCTTCGCGACACCCGCCGCGACCGCTCCGATGCCGGACTGGCTGACGAGCTTCGTGTGGATGCGCGCCTTGGGGTTCGCGCGCTTCAGGTCGAAGATCAACTGCTTGAGGTCTTCGATCGAGTAGATGTCGTGGTGCGGCGGTGGGGAGATGAGCCCGACGCCCGCGGTTGCGTTGCGGGTGCGGGCAATCCAGGGGTACACCTTCGTCGGCGGCAGCTGGCCGCCCTCACCGGGTTTCGCCCCCTGTGCAAGCTTGATCTGGATGTCGTCCGCGTGGGTCAGGTACATGCTCGTGACCCCGAAGCGTCCGGAGGCGACCTGTTTGACGGAGCTGCGACGTTCGGGGTCGAGCAGTCGCTCAAGGTCCTCGCCGCCCTCACCGGTGTTGGAACGTCCTCCGAGCTTGTTCATCGCGATGGCGAGTGTCTCGTGCGCCTCCTGGGAGATCGACCCGTAGCTCATCGCGCCAGTGGAGAAGCGCTTGACGATGGACGCCACGGATTCGACCTCGTCGAGCGGCACCGCCCGGCGCGCACCCATGTTGAAGCCGAACATGCCGCGCAGGGTCATCAGCGTTTCGGACTGGTCGTCGACGAGTTTTGTGTATTCGCGGAAGATGTCGTACCGACGCGTGCGCGTGGAGTGCTGCAGGCGGAAGATCGTCTCCGGGTTGAACAGGTGAGGGGCGCCGTCCCGGCGCCACTGGTATTCGCCGCCGGTGAGCAGGCGCTCGTGGGCGGTGACGGCGGCATCCATCGGATACGCCACCGTGTGGCGTTGCAGCGTCTCGGCCGCGATGACCTCGATGCCGATGCCGCCGAGCTTCGTGGTCGTTCCCGTGAAGTACTGGTCGACGAATTCCTGACCGAGTCCGACGGCTTCGAAGGCCTGGGCGCCCGCGTACGACGACACGGTCGAGATCCCCATCTTGGACATGATTTTGAGCACGCCCTTGCCGAGCGCCTTGATCACGTTGTTCACGGCCTTCTCGGCCGTGACGTTCGTGATCATGCCGCTGCGTACCAGGTCCTCACAGGTTTCCATGGCGAGGTAGGGGTTCACCGCTGAGGCTCCGTAGCCGATCAGGGTGGCAACGTGGTGTACCTCGCGCACATCGCCGGCCTCGACGATCAGGCCGACCTTCATACGGTTTTCGGTGCGGATGAGGTGGTGGTGCACCGCCGCGATCATCAGCAGCGACGGGATCGGCGCGAGGTCCTTGTTCGAGTCACGGTCGGAGAGCACGATGAACAGTGCCCCGTCGTCGATGGCCTCGTCGACCTCGAGGCAGAGAGCATCGAGGCGGCGCGACAGCGCGTCGGCGCCGTCCTCAAACCGGTAGAGCCCGCGGATGGTCGTGGTGGTGCGACTGCCGATGGCCGGGTCGATGTGCTGGATTTTGGCCAGCTCGTCGTTGTTGATCACGGGGAAATCGAGGACGACCTGGCGAGCGTGTTCGGGGCCGGCGAGAAGGAGGTTGCGCTCCGGGCCGAGTCCCAGCTTGAGCGAGGTGACCACTTCTTCGCGGATGGAGTCGAGCGGCGGGTTCGTGACCTGCGCGAACTGCTGCGCGAAGTAATCGAACATGAGGCGGGGTCGATCGCTCAGTACCGCGATCGGGGTGTCGGATCCCATCGCGCCGAGGGGTTCGGCGCCCGTGCGTGCCATCGGGGCGAGCAGGATGCGCACTTCCTCTTCGGTATAACCGAAGGTGCGCTGGCGACGCACCACGGATGCCGGCGGGTGCACGATGTGCTCGCGGTCCGGGAGATCCTTGAGGTTGATGCGTCCCGCGTCGAGCCAGTCGCCCCAGGGTTTGCTGGCGGACAGCTCGTCCTTGATCTCGTCGTCTTCGATGATCCGGCCGGCGACCGTGTCCACGAGGAACATCTTGCCGGGACGCAGGCGCCCCTTGCGCACCACGCGGCTCGGGTCGATGTCGAGGACACCGATCTCGCTCGCCAGAACGACAAGCCCGTCATCGGTGATGAGGTAGCGGCCGGGGCGGAGCCCGTTGCGGTCGAGCGTGGCGCCGACGAGTCCCCCGTCGGTGAAGACGATGGCGGCCGGTCCGTCCCACGGTTCCATGAGCATCGAGTGGTACTCGTAGAAGTCGCGGCGTTGGGCGTCGAGGTCCGGCTGGTTCTCCCAGGCTTCGGGCATCATCATCATGACCGCGTGCGGCAGGGACCGACCGGACAGGCTCAGCAGCTCGACGACCTCGTCGAAGGACGCGGAGTCGCTGCCTCCGGGTGTGACGATCGGGAGGAGCGGGGCGAGATCGCCCAGTTCGACCGATTCAAGCTGTGACTGGCGCGCACTCATCCAGTTGCGGTTGCCCTGCACCGTGTTGATCTCGCCGTTGTGCGCGATCATCCGGAACGGCTGCGCGAGCGGCCAGGACGGGAACGTGTTGGTCGAATAACGGGAGTGCACAAGCGCCAGGGTTGAGGCGAAGCGATCGTCGGAGAGGTCGGGGTAGAACGGCTCGAGCTGGAGCGAGGTGACCATGCCCTTGTAGACCAGGGTGCGGCAGGACAGGGACGGGAAGTACAACTCCAGCTCGCGCTCGGCACGCTTGCGCAAACGGAGCGCCTGGCGGTCGAGCGCGATGCCGCCGACGCTGTCGCCGGCATCGTCCGTGAGGCGGCTCTGCACGAACAGCTGCTGGATCGCGGGCATGGCGGCGCGCGCCAGGTTGCCGAGCTCGTCGGGGCGCACCGGCACCTCGCGCCAGCCGAGCACGTCGAGGTTTTCCTCCTCGGCCTTGCGGTTGAGGGCGCGTTTGATGCTCGTGCGGGCGGTCGGGTCGGTCGGCAGGAACACGTTGCCAACGGCGTAGCGCCCCATGGGCGGCAGCTCGAAGTCGGTGACCTCGCGGAGGAAGGCATCGGGTACCTGCGTGACGATTCCGGCGCCGTCGCCGGTGCCGGCGTCGGAGCCCACGGCGCCACGATGCTCGAGGTTGCGGAGGGCATCCAGGGCCAGCGCAATGATGTCGTGTCCCGGCGTTCCCCGAAGGGTGGCGACCATCGCCAGACCGCAGGCGTCACGCTCGGCCGCAGGGTCGTACAGACCCTGTTTGGCCGGCACCGTGCTGAATTTGGAGTAGAGAGAGTTCTGCGTCATGGAGACCGTCCTCACGAAATGACTGGCAGGGAGGGACGACGCTGGCCCGCTGGAATAGAAAAAACACGGCAACCCGGGGCGCTACGCGCAGGTGGACCGGGTGCAGGGGTTGGCCTGGCCGGAGTTACGTGGGTGAAGAGGCGCTACCCGCGGGTGCTTGTGGCGGTGGGAGCGTGGTGTGCATCGGACCCTTCGGCATCAGCGCCGTCGTCCTCGAGGTCCGAATCAGTGTCTTCCGATTCTACATCAGGATCAGGAGCGATCCACTCTCGGCCGGGAACGCAGGCGCTCGGCTCGAGACCCGGGTGCGCCCGACGTTGCACCAGGAAGATGATGATGCCCAGCAGGATCGCGCCGAAGGCCGCCCACACGTTGGTGCGAATGCCCAGGTAGATCTCACTCGGGTCGATGCGGATGCTCTCGAAGAAGCTGCGTCCGACGCCGTACCAAATGAGGTAGACGGCGATGGCCTTGCCCCAGCGCAGGTTGATGCGTCGTTCCAGCATCAGGATGACGATGACCCCGACGACGTTCCAGATCATCTCGTACAGGAACGTGGGGTGGAACAGCGTCTCCGGGGGAAGGCCCACCGGGTACGCCGCGTTGCTGGATTCAATTTCCAGTCCCCAGGGAAGAGTGGTGGGTACGCCGAAGAGCTCGTGGTTGAACCAGTTGCCGAGGCGCCCGGTCGCCTGCGCGATGAGCATGGCCGGAGCCACGGCATCCGCGAAGGACCAGAAACGAACCCCGGTCTGACGGCACCCGATGTAAGCACCGATGGCGCCTCCGATCAGGGAGCCGAAGATGGCGTTGCCGCCCTCCCAGATCTTCACCGTGTCCCAGAGATCCGCGCCGTCGTAGAAGTAGTCGCCGGGGTGCGTGAGCACGTGGTAGACGCGTGCGCCGACGATGCCGAGCGGAACGGCCCAGAGAATGATGTCGAGAACGACTCCCGGCTCGGCGCCTCGATTGCTCAGGCGGCGCGACGTGATCATCGTCGCCAGGATGATTCCGGCCAGGATGCAGAGGGCGTACGCGTGGATGGTGAGCGGACCCACGCTGAAGGAACTCCATTCGGGGCCGGGACTCGGGATGCTCAGGGGCAGAGACAAATCAGTGTTACCTTCCGGAGATTGCGGGACGCTCGAAACCGCAGAGACGGTGCGTACCGCGGTCGATCAGTCGAATTTATTCTAGAGCGTGCGGATGTCGCGTGTGCCCTCGGAGAGGGCGAGGGCGAGCGCGGCCACGGCCGGAACTCCGCCGTCGGCGAGGGCCTTCACGAGAGCGGATCCCACGATGGCGCCGTCGGCGTACCCGAGGATTTCGCGTACCTGTTCCGGCGTGGAGATTCCCAGGCCGACGCAGGCGCTCGTGGATCCGGCGGCGCGCAGGCGCTCGATCAGGATTCGAGCGGCCGAGTCGACTCCGGCACGCGCGCCGGTGGTGCCCATGGTGGATACCGCATACACGAATCCGCGGCTGGCCGCGATGGCCTGGTCGAGGCGCGCGTCCGAGGAGGACGGCGCGGCGAGGAAGACCCGGTCGAGGCCGGTTCGTTCGCTCGCGGCCATCCAATCGCCGGCCTCGTCGGGAATCAGATCGGGCGTGATGAGGCCCGCGCCGCCCGCGGCGAGCAGGTCGTCGGCGAACCGGTCGACGCCGTACTGCACGACCGGGTTCCAGTAGGTCATGACGAGGACCGGGGCACTCACCTGGGCGGTGATGGCCGCGACGGCCTCGAGGCCGTGGCGCAGGCGGAACCCGCCGGCCAAAGCCTTCTGGGTGGCGACCTGAATGACCGGGCCGTCCATGACCGGGTCGGAATAGGGCAGTCCGAGCTCGATGATGTCGACGCCGTTGGCGGCCAGGGCCACCGCCGCGTCGATGCTCTCGGTCAGGGTCGGGAAGCCGACGGGAAGGTAGCCGATGAGGGCGCCGCTTCCGGCTTCACGCCGCAGCGCGATCGTCGTCTCCACAGCGCTGACAACGGTGTCACCGGTCGCGGCGTGATGGGGGGTGTTGCTCATGACTGTTCTGCACCTTCGTCGACGAGCTCAAAATACCGGGCGGCGGTGGCCATGTCCTTGTCACCGCGGCCGCTCAGGTTCACCAGGATCGTCGCGTCCGGGCCGAGCTTCCGCCCCAGTTCCAGGGTTCCGGCGAGGGCGTGCGCCGATTCGATGGCGGGGATGATTCCCTCGGTCTGGCTGAGCAGGCGCAGGGCCGACATCGCCGCGGCGTCTGTGACCGGCAGGTAGTCGGCCCGGCCGATGCTGGAGAGCCAGGCGTGCTCCGGCCCGACACCGGGGTAGTCCAGGCCGGCCGAGATCGAGTACGACTCGATCGTTTGGCCGTCTTCGTCCTGCAGCAGGAAGCTGCGGGCTCCGTGGAGCACTCCGGGGCGGCCCTTGGTCAGGGTCGCGGCGTGACGGGGGGTTTCGGCGCCGTCGCCGGCGGCCTCGTAGCCGTAGAGGGCGACATCCGGGTCGTCGAGGAACGCGTGAAAGATGCCCATCGCGTTCGATCCGCCGCCGACGCACGCGGTGACGGCGTCGGGGAGTTTGCCGGTGAGGTCGAGCACTTGCTGGCGGGCCTCGTCGCCGATGATCTTCTGGAAGTCGCGCACCATGGTGGGGAACGGATGCGGTCCGGCGACGGTTCCGAAGATGTAGTTGGTGGTCTCGACGTTGGTCACCCAGTCACGCATGGCGTCGTTGATCGCGTCTTTGAGCGTGCGGGACCCGGTCTTCACCGGAATCACCTCCGCGCCGAGCAGGCGCATCCGGGCAACGTTCAACGCCTGACGCTCCGTGTCCACTTCACCCATGTAGACAACGCATTCGAGCCCGAAGAGCGCGGCGACCGTCGCCGTGGCGACGCCATGCTGGCCCGCACCGGTCTCGGCGATGACGCGGGTCTTGCCGATGCGCTTGGTGAGCAGCGCCTGGCCGAGGGCGTTGTTGATCTTGTGCGACCCGGTGTGGTTGAGGTCTTCTCGTTTGAGGATGATGCGTGCGCCGCCGGCGTGCTCGGCGAAACGGGGAACCTCGGTGATGATCGACGGCCGACCGGTGTAGCTGCGGTGGAGCTCCATGAGCTCAGCCGCGAACTCCGGGTCGTTCCTGGCGAGGTCGTACTCCGCCGTGAGTTCGTCCAGGGCGGCCACGAGGGACTCCGGAACGAAGCGTCCGCCGAAGTCACCGAAGTACGGGCCGACGTGTTCGCTCAGGGGCTGGTCGCTTGCGGGCTGGGAATCCACGGGCATGTCTTATACCGCCAAAAATTCGGAGAGGGTGCGGATGGGGTCGCTCGTGACGAGCGCTTCGCCGACGAGCACAACGTCGGCCCCGGCGGAGCGGTAGTGGGCGACATCGGCGGCCGTCTTGACGGCGGACTCGGCGACGCGAACCACGCCGGACGGAATCCGGTCGGCCAGGGAACCGAACAGGTCCTGGTCGAGGGTGAACGTGGACAGGTTGCGTGCGTTGACGCCCACCAGGCTGGCGCCGATGTCGAGCGCGCGGTTCACCTCGTCGCCGCTGTGGGTTTCGACGAGCGCCGTCATGCCCAGGTCCCGAATCAGGTCGTGCAGGGACAACAGGGTGGCCTGATCCAGCGCGGCCACAATGAGAAGAACGAGGTCGGCTCCGGCTGCACGTGCTTCGAGCACCTGGTACGGCGTTCCGATGAAGTCTTTGCGGAGCACGGGGATCGTGGCCGCCGCCCGTACCTGTTCGAGGTCGGCGAGCGTTCCGCGGAAGCGGCGCCCTTCGGTGAGGACGCTGATGGCGCTCGCTCCCCCGGCCTCGTACGAGGCCGCGAGTGCTGCAGGGTCGACGATGTCGGCGAGTTCCCCGCGGGACGGGCTGGCGCGCTTGATCTCGGCGATGATTTTGACGTGGTCGGCGGGCGCAAGCGCCGCCAGGGCGTCGAGGGCGGCGGGACGGTCGTGTGCCGCGCTTTCGACGTCGGCGAAGGGACGGTGGACGCGGCGTTCTTCGGCATCGGCGATTGCGCCGGCCAGTAGCTCGGAGAGCACTCGGCTAGTGACCGTGCGGTGCTGCGGTCACGTCACCCACGCCGTAGCCGGCCTTGCCCATGACCCAGCCGACGATGGCGCCGACGATCAAGAGGCCGAAGGAGGCCCATACGAGCCACGGGATCACGAAGAAAAAGGCAGTGGTGCCGATCGTGAAGGCCAGCAGCATGATGATGACTGCCGTCCAGGCGGCCGGCGAGTGGCCGTGACCCGGGTCTGACGCGTCGATGCTCATGAATCTCCTTTTGTGCGTTGACGAACGTTTATATTGTAGCGGGCGGGCGGACCGGTCTACGCGGTCGGGTCCTCGCCGCGGCTGAGGTCGTCCCAGTCGACGACCGCGTCCGGCTCGGCGCGCGCGGTCGGGGTGCCGTCGGCCGGCACGAGGCGGGTGGCCTGGTAGCGCGTGGTCGGTCCGGGCCATCGCGACGCGGTGGCGATGATGCCGACGCCGGTGACGAGCATGAGCACGGATGCCGCCAGGGCCACGGCGGGCCACGGGGACACGGAGGCGGACGAAACCGCGGCCAGAATGGACTCGGTTCCGGCGATTCCCGTGGCCTGGGTGACCGCGGGCGCGCTCGCGAGGGCAGGATTGTCCAGCACCAGGTAGGCGGAGAGGAAGACCGACACCGCCAGGAGTATCTCAAGCGCGCCGAGAACAACGCGAATGCCGCGGCCGGCGATGGTCAGTGCCCCTCCGAGGGCGAATCCGGCGAGAGCCAGCGCCGTGACTGCCGGTGCGGCATCCGCCCCGTCCACGGCGAGGGTGAGCGAATCCGCGTCGGTGGCGGCAACGACGGCGTACACCCACACCTGCGTCCACGCGAGGAGGGCGAGGATGCCAGCGACCAGCACGAGCAGGATGAAGACGAGCTTCAACCGCCGCGGCGAGGTGCGGGACAGTACGGCGGCCATGACCTAGTCGACCCGACGCATCGCGTTGGCGACCGCGACCGCGCGCAGCGGTGCGGCCGCCTTGTTCTGCGATTCCTGGTACTCCGACGCGGGGTCGGAGTCCAGCACCAGTCCTCCGCCGGCCTGCACCCGGGCGACACCGTCCTTGATGGTGGCCGTGCGGATCGCGATGGCGAGGTCGGCGTCGCCGGCGAAACCGAAGTAGCCCACGACTCCCCCGTAGACACCCCGCTGGGCCGGTTCGAGCGAGTCGATGATTTCGAGCGCCCGGGGTTTCGGCGCGCCGGACAGCGTGCCGGCGGGGAACGCGGCCCGGAACACGTCGATGGCCGTTTTGTCGGGGAGCAGGTTTCCCTCGACCGAAGAGACGAGATGCATGATGTGGCTGAACCGCTCGATGCGCTTGAATTCGGTGACTTCGACGGACCCGGCCGCGCAGACCTTGAGGAGGTCATTGCGAGCGAGGTCGACGAGCATCAGGTGCTCTGCACCCTCCTTCGCGTCCTCGGCGAGTTCATCGGCGAAGTCGGCGTCGGCCTCCGGCGTGCTTCCACGCGGCTTGGATCCGGCGATCGGGTGGGTGAAGACGCGTCCGTTCTGCACCTTGACGAGAGCCTCCGGCGACGAGCCCACAATCCAATAGGGCTCGCCGGACGGTGACTCCAGGCTCAGCAGGTACATGTACGGGCTCGGGTTGAGACTGCGCAGCACCCGGTACACATCGATCGGGTGCGCGGTGCACTCCAAATCGAATCGTTGGGAGATGACGACCTGGAAGACATCCCCCGCCACGATGTGTTCCTTCGCCTTCGCGACGGAGGCAAGAAAATCGTCCCGCTCGGTGCGGTTGCTGGGGTGCGCCGGGGTCGAGAGGTCGACCTCGGCCAGCCACGTTTCGCTCGGAACGGCGAGGCGCGCCTGCAGGGAGTCGAGCCGGGACTGGGCGGCGGCCCAGAGTTCGTCCGGCGTGTCGGTGCCGTCGTTGAGCACGTTGGCGATGAGCTGCACCGTGCCGTACTTGTGGTCGAGCGCCACCAGATCCGCGACGAAGCTGAAGGACTGACCGGGCACGTCGTAGTCGGCCGGCGGCTGATGCGGCAGTCTTTCGATCTGACGGATGGCCTCCCACCCGATGAAGCCGACGAGGCCGCCGGTCAGCGGCGGGTGCTCGACGAGCCGCGGCGTCTGCCAGCGTTCGAAGAGGTAATTGAGGGCGGCGAGCGGCCCCAGGGTGACGGCATCGCCGAGCGCACGTTCCGCGGAGATGCCGTAATCGATCCACCGGGTCTCGTCGCCGTCCTGAGTGAGCACACCGAAGGAGGACACCCCGACGAAGGAGAAGCGGGACCATATCCCCCCCTGCTCGGCGGATTCCAGCAGAAAGCTGCCGGGCTTCTCGGCGGCCAGCTTGCGATAGATGCCCATCGGCGTTTCGCCGTCGGCAAAGAGTTCGCGCATCACCGGGATGACGCGGTGCTCACCGAGAAGAGCGGTGAACTGCTCGCTCGTGGTGGTTCCGGCGCTCATTCTGCGGGCCGTTCCATGGTGACGACGCCCAGTTCTCGACCGTCGAAGCAGGTGCGGGTGCCGGTGTGGCAGGCCACCCCGACCTGATCGACCTGAACCAGGAGGGTGTCGTCGTCGCAGTCCAGTGCCGCGGACCGCACGTACTGGGCGTGACCGGAGGTGTCACCCTTGCGCCAGTACTCCTGGCGGCTGCGTGACCAGAACGTCACACGTCCCTCGGTGGTCGTGCGTCGCAGTGCCTCGCGGTCCATCCACCCGAGCATCAGTACCTCGCCGGTGTCCCATTGTTGGATCACGGCCGGGAGCAGCCCGTCGGAGTTGAAGACCGCCGCGTCGAGCCGAGAGTCGTTCGTCATCAGCGCACCTGCATTCCGGCATCCGCCAGCTCTCGCTTGACGTCACCAATCGTAAGAATCTCGCCGTGAAAAACGGATGCCGCGAGAACAGCGTCGGCGCCCGCCCTGATGGCGGGGGGAAAATCTTCGACCCGCCCGGCGCCGCCGGACGCGATGACGGGCACGCGGCTGATGCCGCGCATCAGGGCGATCAGTTCCGTGTCGAATCCGGCCTTCGTGCCGTCGGCGTCGATGGAGTTCACGAGCAGCTCGCCCGCTCCCAGCTCGATGGCCTGCGTCGCCCACACGACGGCATCGATGTCGGTCTCGGTGCGCCCGCCGTGCGTGGTGACGATGAAACCTGACTCGGCGCGGTCGCTGCGCTTCACGTCGAGGGAGAGCACGATGACCTGCGCGCCGAACCGATCGGCGATCTCCGTGATCAGCGCCGGGCGGGCGATCGCGGCGCTGTTGAGACCGACCTTGTCCGCCCCGCTGGCCTGCAGCCGGGAGACGTCTTCGACGCTTCGGATGCCTCCGCCCACCGTGAGCGGGATGAAGACCTGCTCGGCGGTCGCCCGGACGACATCGTAGGTCGTGGCGCGGTTGTCGACGGTGGCGGTGACGTCGAGGAACGTGAGTTCGTCGGCGCCCTGCTCGTAGTACACCCGGGCGAGTTCGACGGGATCGCCGGCGTCGCGAAGGTTCTTGAAGTTGACCCCCTTCACGACGCGCCCGTTGGCCACGTCGAGGCAGGGAATGACTCGGACCGAGAGGCTCATGTCGGGCTCCCCGGGTTAGAGACGGGCGTTGTGGATGGTGGTGACGAGGATCGCCCGGGCGCCGATGGCGTAGAGCGAGTCCATCACATTGTTCATGTCGAGGCGCGCAATCATCACGCGAACGGCAACCCACTCGGGGTCGTGCAACGACGAGACCGTCGGGGACTCGATGCCGGTCGCGATGTCGCAGGCGTCGTCGAGCAGTGCGGACGGGATGTCGTAGTCCAGCAGCACGTACTGTCGGGCGACGAGCACACCCTGCAGCCGCCGCAGCAGCGTGGCGATGCCCGGCTTGTCGTTTTCGGAGCTGATGAGCACCGCCGTCGACTCCAAAATGACCGGGCCGAAGATTTCGAGGCCGGCCTTGCGCAGGGTCGTGCCGGTGGACACGACGTCGGCGACGGCATCCGCGACGCCCAGCTGCACGGCGGATTCGACGGCGCCGTCGAGGGGAACGAGCGTGACCTTCACGTCGTAGCCGGCGAGGAACTTCTCGACGAGGACGGGATAGCTCGTGGCCACGCGCAGGCCGGTGAGGTCGGACAGCTCGCGGAAACGTCCGGCCGGTCCGGCAAAGCGGAAGGTGGAATCGCCGAAGTCGAGACTGGCGATCTCCGGCGCCGTGGACCCGGAGTCGAGCAGCAGGTCACGGCCGGTGATTCCCACGTCGAGGGCGCCGGAGCCCACGTAGGTGGCGATGTCGCGTGGACGCAGGTAGAAGAACTCCACGTCATTGCGGGGGTCGGCGGCGACGAGGTCGCGCGGATCGCGGCGGCCCCGGTACCCGGCCTCTGACAGCATTTGGGCGGCGGTTTCGGACAACGAGCCCTTGTTGGGCACGGCAATTCTTAGCATGGGGACACTCTCTGGTGATGTGGATTCGGGTTCTGAGTGGCGCGGTTGCCGCGTCGCAGTTCTCGGATCAGAGATGTCGGTACACGTCGGCGGGCGACAGGCCCTTCGCGATCAGCAGAACCTGAAGGTGGTACAGCAACTGAGAAATCTCGGCCGCCGTCTCTTCATCGCTCTGGAACTCCGCGGCCATCCATACCTCGGCGGCCTCTTCGACAATTTTCTTGCCGATGGCGTGCACTCCGGCGTCCAGTTCGCGAACGGTACCGGACCCTTCCGGGCGGTTCAGGGCCTTGTCGCTCAGCTCAGCAAAAAGGTCATCAAAAGTCTTCACCTGTCTAGGTTACTCGTGCCCGTGGTGGTGGCGGGCCGCGGCGGCGCGCAGCAGGGCGATCTGTGCCCCCGGATCGTCGGCGCCGAACACGCTGGAACCGGCCACGAACGTGTCGGCGCCGGCTTCGGCGGCGATCCCGATGGTCTTCTCGGTGATGCCGCCGTCGACCTGCAACCAGACGTCGAGACCACTGGATTTCACGGCCGCGGAGAGGAGCTCGAGCTTGGGCATCGTCGACTCCATGAAGCTTTGGCCCCCGAACCCCGGCTCGACGGTCATCACGAGCACCTGGTCGAATTCGGGGAGCAGCTCGAGGTACTGCTCCACCGGGGTGCCCGGCTTCAGGGCCAGGCCCGCGCGCGCGCCGATCGACCGCAGCCGGCGGGCCAGGCTCACGGCATCCGTGGCCGCTTCGGCGTGGAACGTGACCGAGTAGGCGCCGACCTCGGCGTAACCGGGCGCCCATGTGTCGGGGTCGTCGATCATGAGGTGCACGTCGAGGGGCAGCGGCGAGACCTGCTGCAGCCGCTCGACCATGGTGAGCCCGAAGGTGAGGTTGGGCACGAAATGGTTGTCCATGATGTCGACGTGCACGAGGTCCGCGGTTCGGATACGCCCAAGTTCGCGTTCGAAGTTGGCGAAGTCGGCGGCCAGGATGCTCGGGTTGATGCGTATGGACATGCCGAAAGCCTAGACGAACGGATGCCGGGCCGACGAGGTGCGCTCGTGCCGGCCGGGATCGGCCGGATCGGGTATCGACTCAGCACAATGGCGATGACCGTCGGCTGTCAGCGTCCTGCCAGGTCTCGAGCTGCAGCGTGCAGGCACTCGATGAACACCGCCGCGACCTTGCGCTCCGGACCGGCGGCGCGCACCGCGATGAGCCGAGTGGTGGGAGAGCCCGAGAGGGGAACGGCAACGATCGACGGCGGAAGAAGGTGCCGCACCGACTCGGGCAGGATACTGGTGCCAACGCCAGCGGCGACGAAGCCCAGCGCGGTCTCCTGATGCACGACCTCCTCGACGACCCGAACGGCGCCCGGTGCCGCGTCGAGCACGGCGGCCACCCGGTCGACGTAGCCGGGCATGAGGGAACGCGGATAGGTGATCATGGGCACGTCGACGATCTCTCCTGCCGCCACTTCGCTGCGCTGAGCCAGCGGATGATCGACGGGGAGGCACGCCACGAGGACCTCCTCGAACACGACCTCCGACGTCAGCTCAGGAGACGAACCCGAGTTGTGGGGAATCTCATCGCGCACGATGCCCACGTCGAGGGTTCCCGCCCGGAGCGCCTCCATCTGTTGGCCGGAGGTCAGGGGATGCAGATCCAGGGTGACATTGGACCGGCGCGCCCGGAATAGCTGCACGACGCCGGGCAGCACGGTGTAGTTCGCCGAGCTGACGAATCCGGCAGAGAGCCGGCCGGACAGGCCGTCCGCGTAGTCGCGCATCTCGTCGCGGACCGCGTCCACTTCTTCCAGGATCAAGTGCGCCCTGGTCTGCAGGTGCCGGCCGGCCGGGGTGAGGCTCACCCGCCGGGTGGTCCGGTCGAACAGCGCCGTCCCCAGCTCGTCCTCGAGTCGGCTCACCTGCACGCTCAGCGGAGGCTGCGACATGCGCAGGCGCTCCGCCGCGCGTCCGAAGTGGAGTTCATCGGCTACGGCGAGGAAATATCGGAGCTGTCGGAGTTCCATTTTCTGAATGATAGGACTTCTGTATTACCGGGATATTTCGGCAATATTACGAGCATTTCGCTATCAATGGGGGCCGTTTGGAGTATTGGACGTCCGCCCAATATCTATGGATACTTTCCCTTACACACCCCGATCTG
>Ga0307487_1000870_pt1 | contig 22615 bp, 6 predicted proteins | sample CBIW12metaG_FD_203665 | JGI IMG/M metagenome (GOLD analysis project Ga0307487, IMG submission 203665) | Sea-ice brine microbial communities from Beaufort Sea near Barrow, Alaska, United States - CBIW 1.2 | ecosystem: Environmental > Aquatic > Marine > Coastal | place: USA: Alaska | collected... | reverse complement strand
ATGGCGGTACCGCAATCCGGGCCCATCACCATCAGGTTTTTTTCGACCGCCAGCAGCTTGATCGTGCGCTCGTCAGCGATCGACACATTGTCACTGAACATCATCACGTTCATGCCCAGATTCAGTGCCTTGATGGCTTCGGCAGCGGCGTATTCACCAGGCACTGAAATCAGCGCCAGATTAGCCTCTGGATTTTGCTCCAGGCCCAGTGCAAAACTGGTCAGCGGCTGTGCGGCGGAATCGCCAGTTCCGCTGTCGTCAGGCTTAGCCGTAAAAGCCTCTTCGGCTGCGATAATAGCGTGTTCACAGGCTTCAGTGTTGCCTTGAACCGCGATCACCAGATCATTCGGTTTAGCAACAATACCCTCGCCAAAACCGGCGTCGGCAATGCGCGCCAGGTTGGCTTCGGTACCCATTACCACCGAAGCGCCTTCAATACCTTCCATCTGGTCCAGACGGGAAGATATCTGCATCAGCGATACCGAATCCTGATACAGGTTTTTGAATACTTTGTGTTGTGTTGCCATAAAAAAACCCCGTTTTTCAATGTCTCAATGCGGTAACAACTGGTGCATGGCGTAAACAATGCCGGCGCAGGTGTCGGCGCCAGAACTGGCACCAACCTGTAGAGTTGCCGCCAGCGCCTGTTGTAACTGTGCGTCATCACCGCTGTGCAGCAAGTGGTAAACCAGCCACTGCACCGGTTGCGAGAAGTGTCCATCCAAGGCCAGCTGCAGATAATGTGCGCTGATGTCGGTGGTCTGATAGGCGTTGAACAACCCCGGCCCGTTAAGGCGCTGAAAGACTTCTTGAGCCTGGGGCCACACAGGCCGCAAAGCGCAGGCTACGGCCAGTGCGCCCAGCACAAAGTCATCACCTGCCGGTGTTAAACCTTCACCTTTGCCCAGGTTGTCGAACAAGCTCTCTGGATAGGCACCAAGGCGCTGGGGTGCCGTCAGACCAGCGTGTTGCAAATAGTCGTTAACAGACAAAACCGGCCGGCCAGTCCGATTGCTTATCTGCGTGAACAGTGTGCGTTCCGCACGCTGCAATTTGTTGTGCAGCCGCTGGGTGTTCAGCTTGCTAATGGCCGGCGCCCGGCACCAGTCCAACGCGGAAATCGTAATCACCTGAAGTAGCCGTGCCGGCTTGAAACGGATAACGCCGCCGCGCATAAACGCGCCATCGCCCGCCCGCAGTTTTGTGCTCAGATTGCCCGTAGCAGACATGTCGCACTGAAACCCCGTGGGGGTCGCGGGCAAGGAGGCATCCAGTACCGACACCCAGGGTGTTTGCATCAGGCCGGTGATAATATTCACCGATCTGGCAAACACGCTGTGCACCTGGCCATCAAATGACTGGCGGGGGCACAGGTGGCCGCAGCTGTGGGCAACAATCATTCCGCTGGCCTACTTCAGGCCTGCAATGATGTTGTCGGCGTTGGTGACCCAACCACAAATGGCGCCCTGGGCTTTAATCATTTCCAGCGCGTATTTCTGGAATTCCGGGAAGTAAGAGCCGGTGCAGTCTTCCGGGATAATACATTCGTAACCGCGGTCATTGGCTTCACGCACGGTGGTGTTCACGCACACTTCGGTGGTAACACCGCATACAATCAGGGTTTTAATGTTGCGGCTTTGCAGAATCAGGTGAAGGTCGGTCTGGTAAAACGCGCCCTTACCCGGCTTGTCGATAATCGGCTCACCGGCAATGGGGTAAAGCTCCGGAATAATGTCGTGGCCGCCTTCGCCGCGAATCAGAATGCGGCCTTTGGGGCCTTTTTCACCGATAAAGGTTTTGCCACCGCGGGTCAGTTTTGCCGGTGGGCAATCGGTCAAATCCGGGCGGTGGCCTTCACGGGTGTGAATCACCATCAGGCCGGCATCACGAGCTGCTTGCAACACGCGACCACAAGGTTCAATGGCGGTGCGCACCAGTGATACGTCGTTACCCAGGGCTTCGCCAAACCCCCCGGGTTCAACAAAGTCGCGCTGCATGTCAATCACCATCAGAGCGGTGCTTTGCGGATCAAAATCCAGGGCAAACGGGTCGGCTTGGAATGTTTTCATCATGATTAATTCCCCTTCGTTAGTGGGCAAATATTGCTCGTAAACGAGAGCATACAGACGATACTAGTCCCGCCGGCGGGCTAGCAAAAGTGAGTAAATTTGAGCTATAGAGTCAGTTTCTTTGATGACCAAAGAAACAGATAAAAATTGCTAGTGGGATTGTTGAAGAAAGCAGGATGGAGATGATATTGAGCCGCATACCGGCTCGACAATCGAAATTTTTGATCAATGATTTTCGTTTTTTGCTCCAATCTCAAAGGGGAAACTTGACGTGGGTCAAAGGCAGGCTACTGGCACCAGCACACCCGGTTTTCCGTGCGGGTCAGGTAGTCAATACACCACTGCAGAACCGGGCTCTGGCGATTAGCATGCCAGGCATAAAAAAGTTGTGTGGGCTGTTTGTGTTCAACGATGGCCTTTTTCAATACCCGACCGTCATCCAGCCCCTGGCGAATACGGTGATGAGGCACATAACCAATCCCCACGCCGGCCTCAATCATGTTGATAGCCGTGGTCAGTTCCGGAGCGTAAATGACCTTCTGGCCCACCAGCGACCAGGTGTCCTGGGGTGAGATGTGTAACGACGTATCTTTTACCACGATGGCTGGGTAGGCCCGCAACACCTCTGCGGTTAACACCTCCGTATGCCGGGCCAAAGGGTGCTGGCGCGCAACCACAAAATCCCAGTCAATATTACCAATGGACTGATAAACAATACCTTCCATTTTGGGCGCGGCGTGGGGCGCACCAATCACCAGGTCTGCACGCCGGTCATAAAGCGTGTCCCAACAACCGTTATACACTTCGGTTTTCACGCTCACCTGGGTGGCCGGGAACTGCATGTCGAGCTGACGGATAAACTCAACCAACCCTTCGCGATTGATAATGTTGTTGATGGCAATCGAAAACGACACCTCAGTGCCGGTGCTGATCATCGCCGTGTTGCGCACCAACTCCTCGTAGGAGTCCACAATCCACTGGCTCTGTTCGATAAAATACTGCCCGGCCTCGGTCAGTCTGGCCTGGCGCCCGCTACGGTCAAATAACGCAAAGCCCAGTTCCTCTTCCAATTTTTTTACGGTGTAGCTGACCGCGGAAGGCACCCGATTCAGGCGTTCAGCGGCCACCACAAAGCTGCCGGATCTGGCAATAAGGTGGATGGTGGTCAGGGCGTCTCTGGAAAATGGCATAGGGACTGTCGCGTTGCGTAAAAAAGCGCGCCGTGCCGGACACAGCGCGCATGTGACGACATTATGGCAGCTATAAAGATGACCGGCACGGAGCAATTAAAACGATCGCCTGACCCAACAACCCGCCAGCCCCTTTTCAGCTTACCTCCCCCACTCCCAGCTCACACGCGCGTAAAACACCCAGTCATCCTGTTCGGGCACGATATCGGCCAGGGCATTGGCATAGGTCATATTCACCGAGACACCCTTAACACCACTCCAGCCAAGGCCTACCCCTGCGGCTGCGGGAGTCTGCGTGGGATTTTTGGAAAGTACGGTGCCTATGTCATAGAACACAAAGGGGTCAAGGGCTCCGCCCAGCACGCTCAGCCCACTGTAATGGGCTTCAAGACTGGTCTGAACGCCATAGTCGCCGCTAATCAGGCCTGGCAAATAGCCGCGAATCGATGTTGGCCCTCCGATGGAGTAGGCCACGGCACCAGGAATCGCTTTCTCATTGGTGTACTGATAATCCATCTGCACCAACCCGTACCATTTGGACTGACCTGGCCGGTAGTAGCCGCTGGCGTCTCCGGTCAGCACGGCAAAGCTCTGATCGGTTCCGCTGGCAGACTTGTTGTGCGTACTCACCCAGCCAATCAGTTGTCGGCCTGTTAATTGCCAGCTCGGGCCAAACCAGGTGAACTGCGCGCCGGTATTGAGTTTGTTTATGTCATAGTCACTGATATCTTGGCCAAGCACCGACGTTTTCGAAACCGAGTGCATCGCCGAGCCCAGCGCGTTGAGCCAGAAATTACTGGTCGAGATAGCAAGCCAGGAAGCATCCAGCGTCAGGCTGACCGAATCCCCCTCAACCGACAGGTCCTTAAAATCTCCCTCAGTCACCTCTGACTGGTTCACCGCGAGGCTGCCACCTAGCCGCCAGCCGCTGGCTTTGACCGGTGCGCTATAGATGGACGAGAACGCCTGGTTACCATCCGACACCAGGGCATAGAGCAAGCCCCTGTCACTCCCGGTAAATATGTCCTGGCGGCGATAGATCGCGCCCAGTTCAACTTCACCAGAGCTCTCGTAGCCATAGTTATCGACAAACAGCTGAACGTTATCCTGCAGCGGCTCATCCACCACCACAACGATATCGGTGAGACCAAAATCCGTGCCTGCTCGCAGCTCGGCCTGCAGCCGGGCGTCGTTGACCCGATTGAACTTGAGAATATCGCTTTCCAGCGCTTTCATATCGAGCAGTATTGTATCTTCAGGCAAGGGCGCCCATTCGCGCACATAGGGCTCTGGCAGATAGCTGTTGCCTTCAATAAGCATCTCGCCCAATTTTCCTTCCACCAGACGGATAATCACAACACCGCCTTCAATTTCCTGCTTGGGAAGTAACGCAGCGGCCGTATAGATGCCTTTTGCCTGATAGGCCGCATTAATCTGTGCCACCATCCGATTCAGGTCGGATAACCGCGATTCCTTGCCAAGGTAGGGCAACACGATTGTTTTCAGCTCCTCCGGGGTAAGCAGCTCTGATTTGGTAAAGCGCACACTTTTGAGCTCAAAAGAAGGCCCCTCATCGGGTGTTTCTGATTCGTCAGGAGCCACCAACGGCTGTTTACGCTCCTGAATCTCCCGACGTTGTTGCAGGTCCTGTTCACGTTGCAGCAGTTCCCTTTCACGACCGGCGGGGTCGGCAGCCGGTGGAAGAGTTGCCGCATACGCAATCGGGGCGAGCATGCTGAAGATGATAATCTGCGGAGCGAGGCGCCAATAATTCATTCAATATTCCTGATTGATGGACTAGGGTCCATGATCGATTGGCTACCTGGAAGAAATTTCCAGTAAAATCTCGTCTGCCGGCGGTACGTCAGCCTCCCCGTTCGAGTTTTGCCCTTCGGTATTTACGGTCTGTGAACCAAAGTTCACTGTGCGCTCCGAATAGCTCGAGCCCTCCGGTACCCTGAAGCCTGCCTCTAACAGCGGGGGCTCGCTCAGCCGTGTTTGCATGATGTACTCCGCGCTGAGTCGCTGCGCTGAAAGCTCTTCCAGCGCCTGCGGCACTCCAGGTTGATAGAAAAACATCACCAGTGGGTCACTGTAGCGACTTACGCGGGCATTGGTACGCAGCTCAAAGCCCCGGGTGTCAAGCCAAAACTCTGTACCCGGAGCGACCAGTTGCCCACTCACATCCCGTGGGCGCAAGTCATAATTGTTCAGGCTCAGGGTCAGGTCAGCGGTCTGCATTTCCAGACTGTCCAGCACCACGGCTTTGTCCAGATTCAAATCACCATCAACGCTTAACGAGCCTTTTTTCGATTTGAACACATCAATATAAAGCTTGCTGGTATTAACCACCTGGACGTTGATCTCGTCTGCGCTAACGCCCTCGAATCCTTGCAGCGACATATAGGTGTTGACCGCCCCTTTACTGTCTACGCCGACATCAATCGTGGGCGCTTCCAGTGCCAGAGGCCCACCACCATTCAACTCAATTTGACCAATCCTCAAGCCCTGGCTGGAGGCCAGCTTGCCTTGCTTCATGATGATCGAGTCGCCGTCGATAGCGCCGTCTATCCACAAATAAGGATTTCCAATCAGTTCGCCAAAGCTCAGGCTGCCAGCCACTCTCAATATCACATTGCCATTGGGCGCCCGCAAAAATGGCGAATAAAGGCCTCGCTCTGCGACAATATTGATATCGCCATTCAGGGTTTCCGCCGACAACCAGGGCATATCCACCACCAGCGGGTCACCCATGCCGGTAACGGCGCTGATGCTTCCCTTGGCATTGGGTCCGGTGGCACGCAGGTGCACCGGCGTATCCTTGCGCCCGGTAATGCTGCCGCCACTGTTCAGGCGGACCGCATCATCGCCATTCCACGACGTTTCCAGTGCCGCTAACTGCATGTCGCCCGTCGTGTTAATACTCACCTGACCCGCCGCGTCAAGACGTGAGCCAGAGCCCATCGCCAGAGCTTTCGCATTGATTGCCGCCGATGCGCCCGCATTGACCAGGCCATCAAGGCTGATGCTGCCCTGCGTCGAGTCAATATCCAGATCGCCATCAAAGCTCAGTGCCTGCAGGGTCAGGTCGTCGACTGCCGTCAGCGTGGCATTGCCACGCCCCTGCCAAGTCGAGCCGATGTCCATGCTGATGCTCTGGGCATCGGCAGTCAGTTCACCCTCGGCATCCACGGCGCCTGAAGTGGTCAGTGCACCCGTGGCCAGCAAGGCCAGATTACCGGTAGTTGTGGACAGATCGCCGACGCTGAGCGCACCGGCCGTCGCGTCCAGCGTTGCGCTTCCGGCGCTGATGGCCACTGCAACCAGATCAATGGCAGAGGCTGACATCGCCAGATCGTCTGACACTGTGACCTGCGGTGCTCCGTTGGCACCAAGCGTACCCGCCAGATCAAGGCTTAGACTGGTAGCATTCAGATCGCCCGTCAGATCCACGTCGCCCACGGACGTCAGATCGAAGCGCTGAGCTATGGTCACATCCCCCAGACTGAAGTCTGTGGTATTGCGCACATCCAGCCAGGCATTGGCGGCGTTTACGGTAAGCTCGCCAGACCCGCTCAGCGTCAGATTCAACCCGTTGGCCGAACTTCCGAGATCACTCAAGCCCGCGTTCAGTGCGATGTCTGAACCCTGCAAGAAGTGGTTGGTGTCGTAGCCGAGTATGTTCTGATCATTGGACAATGACAGAATGCCGCCGGCCGCCACAGAGCCAACCCGCAAGTCGGCGCCACTGTGGCTGAGGTACAGATCATTGGCTGCACCGGCCTGACGCAAAGCGCCCGAGAGCTGCACATTCAGGGCCTGAGCCGCAGAACCTATGTCACCCTGGGTGTTAGCCAGATACAGGTCGCGGGCCACAAGATTGGTCAGCCCGGCTTGCGCCGCGATTTCGCCGTCCACGATCAGACGGATATCGTCAGTGGCCGAGGCCAGTTCACCCACCGTCAGGGACGAGGCCGACTCGATGTAGATTGAATCGCGAGCGGCCACATTCAGCGCGCCAGTGGTGTCGACCTTGATCGGATCAACCTGCTTGACGGTCAGGGTTACCGAGCTACTGGTCAGGTCCGTTGAGATGTCTCCCGGCCCGGCTGAGAGCAACGCCGATTTCTGTTGATTGGTGATGGTTGCGGTATTGTCACGGGGCACGCTGAACACCAGGTCAGCCAGATTCTTGCCGACGCTGCCGCTGCCAACCATCAGATGGATATTCGGCGCAACAATATTGGCCTCACGATCCGTCAGCTGGCCCGCTGCGTCTGCACTCAGGGCCGCGGCGGAGATACTGATGTCGAGCTGGCTCTGGGCCCAGGTCGAGCCTTCAACCATCTTGGCATACCAGATGCTGGCGGCATCAATATCCAGCCGGAAGCTGTCGTCATAAGCGCTGGTGAACAGCGCGCCGTAGTCGTAGCCGACCAGCGTGCCTTTCTGTTCCTGGCCAATCGCATCGGCGGCATTGGCGTAGACATCAGGCGTTGCCACCTGATCAACAAACCAGGCATCCAGTGCCTGATACTCCGCCTTCACCCGTGCGGTCAGCTGCGCGACATCGGTGGTGTCGTAACGGATTTTCATGGCATCCAGATACACAGAATCAATGGCAAAACCACTGTCGCTGTCATCACTCAGACGCTGCTTGAGCATCCAGTAGTTGTGATATTTGCTGTTGAACTGGTTCTGGTAGGCTGTCACCGCTCGCTCACCAGCCGTTCCGTTGAGCAGGTTCAGGGCATCCCACACCGAGGCTTCATAGGCCAGTTCCTGCTCCGACTTCTGTTGCTGGCCAAGGGCATTGGTCAGATTGCCATTGCTCACCCGGACAACCACATTGTCATTAGCTTCTATGCGTTCAACCTGCAGGTCACCGGTGGCCTGGGAAACCACAATGTCGTTGGCGGCGCGCAGGGAAACGGCGCCGGTAGACGCAATATTAAGGTAGTTATAGCTTGCCGGGTCGCCCAGCGTACCCAGACTACCGATACTGCCCGACAGGCTGGTGAGATCAATGGTGTTGGCCGAAATCAGCGTGCTGGCATCTTTGGCGACAATGCTCTTGTCTGCCGTGCCCAGAATGCCGTACTTCGCCGACAGTCTATCAATGGCCAGTGCCGAGCCCATGGCGGTGGCATTGAAGCTCAGCGAGCCATTATCGGACTGCAAGGACAGTTCGTTGGTGGTAATCGCCAACGCATTGTCGGCACTGCCGATATCGCCATTGGCCCGGATACGGGTGATTCCGGAGGTGATGGATGAGGCACCGGATGCTGTAAAGTCGGCATCGGTGAGGATATTGGTGGTGCCGCTTGGGTTGTAGACGTTGCCAGTCAACTGAATCGGTGAATGCGAGTCAACGTTGATATTACCTTCCGCCACACCGGTGAACTGGAACACGATCGGGTGATCTGCCTTGACGTACGTGTGGGTATCCATATCAAGGCGCGTGGCGATGCGCACCAAGGGGTCGGCATCGGTCAGGGCGCTTCCGTAATAGGTGCTATAACTGATGTTCCAGCCAAAGCGTTCGGTGGACTGGCCGTTGTAGTCATAAGTCTGTTTGAGGTATTGCGCGGCGGTGCCGCCAGAGCAGGCTTCAGGCTTGGACACACAGCTGGTGAAATAGCTGGTTTCGGTGTTCCAGTCGGTGGTATAGCCCCACTCGCCGACCGTGGTCGGGTACTTCGAAAGGTAGCCGTCCGCCGGCTGCGTATAGCTACGCTCAACGGTTGCACCTTCGCGAATGTAGAACAACTGCCCGGCCAGCGGGTTGTAAGTCATGCTCGACGTGGTGCCGTTACCGCCAAAGCTGCCTATGGAAACCGACGATTTCGGGTCCAGATGCGACACCGCCCAGGCATCGGTCTGGTACTGACGGATCTGATCACCCGGATTGTGGATGTACCACTGCGACACGTTATTCGACTTGTTCAGGTCGGTGATGCGTATCACCCCCGTGGCATCATCGCCGGCACTCAGTGTGCCGACCACCAGGCGGGTGTTGGAATCGTTGTTAATGGCGATTTGACCAAGACCATCCTTGACGATGATCTTGCCGTCCGCCCCCGTCGAGGAAATAGCCGCGCGAATGGCCACATAACCACCGCCACTGACCGGCACCTCATCAATGCCCAGCGTCCCGCTGGCCACATCGTATTTCAGATTGATCTCCGAGGTGCCCGCTGCGTTAGCGATATCGAAAGTGTAGGCCTTGGCCTTATAGTAAGCCCGATCGTAGTCCGGCAAGAAAAAGTACGGTTGATAATCCGGATTAACAACTCGCAGGAATTTGGTTTCGCCCGGCGTCAGATTGATGATATCCCCTGCAGCCAGGCCAGCATCCTGAACATACTGCTGGATCTTGGTGTCAAAGCCCGTTCCTACGTCGACCGACCAACTGTTATCCGTCCCCACCACGATGGCGCCGTTGATGTCCAGGCGCCTGGCGTTGATGATGACCTTTTCGCCGATAATCAAGGCACTGCTGCCAAGGAGTTGATCATTCACCTCGGCGTAACTGGCAGTCCTGGACAGTTTGTTCTGGTAATCCAGCACCGGCTGGAACTTCCATTGGGAGCCGCCACGGGAGCTGTCGTTCGAGGTGAAATAGAACGTCACCGGATTTGCCCCGGTGTACTCCGTGCTATCGCTGAAACCCCAGTTGAAATAGATGTTCATTTCGTCGTAGCCGTAGGGCGACGACTGGTAGTATGGATTCTGAAAGCCCCCGATGCTCAAGGCCCGACCGACAAACCAGTCATTAAACGCTGTAGCTCCCGTGGCGGTGATCGCCGTCGAATACTTGTCGTTCAGATAAAACTGCACGAAGTCGGTAGCGTTTGACGGTTTCCATTGCTGGGTAAAGTTGACCAGCGCATCGGGGTCGCGGCCATAGGTCTGTTCAAGGTTCGGGTTGTTCAGCAGCAGACTACCGTTGTCCACATTCAGGTTGACCGCGTTGGCCTGAATCAGCGCCTGTTGAATCAGATCACCCTCAGCCACGGAAATATTCACACTGGACAACAAATTGGTGATGTTGCCATTGACGATGACGTCGGCGCTTTTGAAGTTCGCCCCGGTCGGTGCGTGATTAACGTAAACGCCGGACTGGTTGCCCGCCTGCTCATCGATAAAGGCACTGCCCAAATTGGCGCCGCCGTTGATGAACACATTGCCACCTGTCTGGTTGGCTATCTCCAGATTCGCCAGCATCAGGTGGCGGTCGGAAAGGTTGTCGATGGAAATGTTGGCATTGCCCTTAGCCGTAAAGCTGGGCGTGCTGCCAGAGGCCATGTTGATCGAACCTGCGGTAAGGCTGACATTGCCGGCCGACGCCCGAACATCGGCAACCTTGATGGCGAAGTTTTCCGCCGGCGACAAGTCGTTAACGATGGCCGACAGCAGCACCACCTGGGTCCGCAGGTCGTTGATCTCGTTGGCGTAGGGGTTGGTGCCAACACTGATGACGTCTGTGCTGTCGGTGCCACTGCTACTACCGGTGCCGGTGCCTGTGTTATCACCGTCGCCAAGGGTGGTGCCTTGGGTTACCGTTTGTGTATTGTCCCAGGCTTGCAAGGCCACGATTTGTGCATTCAGATCATCGATATACGCCTGTAGCTCAGCCCGCGATGAGTACTTGTCAGCCTGCTGCTCCGCGCTGCCAAATCGATACAACTGACGGGTGATTCCGCCGGCCTGGTTGATACTCACCGACTGATAGGCATATTGCCCGGCGGTCACGCGGCCGCTGCCATTGAAGGTCAGGACATTGGTTGCGGCCTTGTTGCTGGAGCCAAAGGTATTCTCGGTGCTGAACAGCTCCAGGTACGGGTTTTTCTCGACACCGGTGCCTTTGGCGCTGAGCGTCCCTTCGATGGCGCCAATAGCCACTTGGCCGTCACTACCTATAACGAAGTTGTTGCCGAATACCACGGAGTTGTCGAGAACGATATCGCCCTCGGACTTGTTGCCGGCCGGAATCGGGACCGCCGTCCAGTTGTAAATATTGCTGCGCGCATCTGCCACCAGTTGATTCTGATTGAGCCCATCGGAGCCACGGCCAGCAAACAGGCTGATCTGGTCATAGGCATCAATCACGATGTTGTTGCCCAGCGTCAGGGTGTTGTCGACATCCAGATGCGCATCGCTGATACCGCCAGCCACACCGGCCACAGCCCACACGCTAACATTGGCCTCTGCCGCCGCACTGCCCCTCGAATAGGTACCAAGCCCAACCTTGCCCCAAGCATTACGCAACTGCACACCGTCAGCCAGGGTGACCTGGTTGCGCGCAACCACATCGACATCCGACTCTGCACCGGCGCCCTGCAAGGCACCACCCACTTCGATCACTGCTTTGTCATATACGAAGAACTCGGTGCCGGCATCCAGCGTGATGCCGTTACGGTAGCCATCGTACATCCAGGCCAGATCGGATATTTTCAGTACCGCATTCTCGCCAACGTCTACTGCCGCCAGCAGATGCTTGATGTTCTGGCTGGACAGGGCGGCCGTACCATTAGCACCGCCGCCACCAGCGCCATACACGCTGGTGGTGTAACTGGAATCCCACGGTGTTTGAATCTGCCTGGCCTGATTCAGTGCATCAATGTCTATATCCAGCGCATTCAGGCTGAAATTCTCACCCAACACCACCTTGACGTTGGTATCGACCTCCACGTCCGAAACCGCCCCGGAACCGCCCACCACGGAAACGGTGGTGGAGTCGGTGCCGGCAAAGAAGTTAACCTCATTGCGCGCACTGATGATCACGTTACCGGCATCAACCGGTATGGTGCGATAGCCGCTGTGCCAGTCATCTACCAGTACCGCGGCCGCAAAATTGCCATTGGCATGATCACCGGCTTCAACGACGGCTTCCGCCGCACTGCCGGAAACAAAGCCACCACCACCGGCGGTGGTGAACGACTGGTTTTCATTCTGGCTGCTGGCGTCAAGGATCAGATCACCCGTGCGCTCCAGGGCCGCCATCGGGTCTTTACCAAATTCTACCCGGGTCGAGCTGAAGGACTCCGCCAGACCCACCTGGTAGCCGCCAGCAAAGGCACCGATAAAGTAACCGTCGGCATCGGCGATCTGCACGCCGGTGTGCCGGGCGTAGACTTCGAAGTCGGCATCCGGAATCGTTACGTAGTCACCCACGCTGGCCACCGACTGGGCATTGTTGCTGGCCCGGGCTTCAGCACCGGCCACACCCAGCATCAAGCCGCCAGAAGCGGCGAATGCCGCGGCATGGGCGGCTTCATAATCGGCATCAGCGCCATCGCCGGTTTCACTGCGCACCACCACGTCACCGCTGCCGGTGAAGGTCACACCATCGGCCACGGTAGCCCGTGCCTCGGCGTCGGTCATGGCATAGGCGAAAGCGCCCCCCATGGAGTAACCACCGGATACCGTGACACCAAAGGCGCTGGAATAAAGCTCCGGCACCACCTGCGCAGACAGGCTGAGCAGGCCGCTGCCGGTACCAATAGTGCCGAACAACGTGGCATTGGCATGGGAGTTGTCGTGGGCGTCAGTCACCACGCCCTGAATGCCGGCCGAAATACCCCCGGCCAAGGAAAATGCCGTGCTCTTGACCAGGCCTGAACTGTTGGCACTGACGGTCATGTTGTCGTAACCATCAACCAGCTTGCCACTCTCGCCCAACCAGGCATCCACTTCGCTGGCCTTCTTTACGTAACCGTAGCTCACGCCAATCGCAGCACTGCCCAGATTCACGTTCAGTGAACCGTCAGTCGCCGAGTCTGGCCGGCCAGGGTCGACGTCGCCCAGGCGCAGTTCCGTGGTATCTGCTGCTGTGACGATCAGGTTGCCGGCATCTGAACCGCTGGCCGATGTTACACCAGCCACCACGCGATTGGCCGCACGAATGTCCACATAGTTGACCACCACGCTAACGCCGCCCAAGCCAATAACAACCGATTTGGATTCGCCAGCGGCATCTTCATCAGAAACATTCTCGATGGTCGCGCCAACAACCACGTTGTCCGCTGACAGATTGCTGTCGACAGTGGCAATGCTCATGTCATACATACGGGTAATGCCGATCACGCCGGCAATACCGGCGGCCGAGACTTGCGCAGCGCCAAGCAATTGATTGTTGTGCAGCAGCGCGCGGCTATTCACGTTCAAAGTGTCAACGTCGATCACACCACCGGAAATCCGCGCCGCGGTAACGCTTTCTCCCGACATTTTCAGTGACGTGCCGGCATCGGTAGTTGTGATGGTGGTCGGTGCTGCCGTACGGTCGATGCTTGCGCCGGACTGCGCCTCGATAGCGCTAATGTCATCGTCAGACAAATGGCTGTTGTAACTGGCTGTGTCCGTCTGCAGCACTGTGTTTGCTGCTGTGCGCGAAGGATCGAACTCGTCTTCGGCATTGGTGCCGTCATCGGCCGTGGTATCACCCTGGCCAAACAGGGCGACACCAACGCTCACCGCCGCACTGAACTTGCCCGCCGCGCCGGCGATGCTGGTCAGGTCAGACTGCCGCTGGGAGGTGGCAGCGACATCCAGCACACCGGCTTTGATATCCGCGCCAACCACTTCGCTGTAAACCTGGCTACGACCAAGCACAACGTTGGCAACTACGCCAACGCCGACCTTGGCGCCGACTCCAATACCCAAGGCGAATTGTCGGGCATCAAGAATTTCCTGGGCACTGAGGGTCACGTTAGTGGCCGCCGCGATGCCATCTTTGCCACGAATAGTGGTGCGCAAACCGCCAGCACCATTTGCCTTGCCAAAAACACCCGCGCGGGTTTCGCCCCTGAACTCAGTAACATCAATCATTGCCGCCGCGCCCCAACCGGCAGAAATACCGGCGCCGAAGGCATGGCTGTTTACATTTTCCAGGCGCTGCGCATCTACCGTAAGTTCGGTGACGTTCACTTGTGTGGTGCGGGTATCGGATGCATCACTCAGGTCGTTGCCGATCAGTGCCTTGCTGTCACCACCGATGATGTTCATCGCCATGCCGAAGCCGACGCCCGCTTTCGCGCCTATACCCACGGCACCGGCAGCTACGTTGGCTTCCTGACGACGATCAGAGGACACCGTCAGACCGTTAGCTGTCAGCGCACCGCCCCGCAACCATGCCCGGGTGTCGCCCAGCTGTTCGGTAATCACCACCGAGGCGGCGCCACCCAGACCACCGCTGCCGCCCACACCCGCTGCCACACCGGCAGAAACCGCTTGAGCGACTTTCGAGCTGTTGGCATCGATGCTGACGGTATCGGCATTTACAGTGCTGTTGTCGACAGTGGCTTTGGCCGCCTTCTTCTGGCTGTTGGTAGAGAAGCCACCAACGCCCGAATTGCCACCCGAAATGGCAACGCCCGCCGATACCGCAAGTCCGGCTTCATGGGCGTTAGCCCGCACCAGTACATCGGCGCCGCTCTGGTTGCTGACACCGGCATTGATCGTGCTGTTCTTGATTTCGGCAGTGGTTGCATTGGACGAACTGTTGGTCGCCACGTTGACGTTGATCGCCAGAGATTTGCCGCCCGCGCCACCCACGGTGATCGCGCGCTGTTTGGTGCGGCTGGTGGCGTTGACCGCCAGGCCATCGACACTCTCCGTGGACTTGTCCAGATTGATCAAGGCAAAACCGGTGGTCAAGGTGTCGCGGTCGACCGGCGCGGCATTGCTGTCGTCACCGTCGTCCTCGGCCTGACCCGAGGTCGACAGATCCGGCAGGGTGCCGTAATTGGCCAGTGCACCGCTGTCCACAGTTATGCTCGCGCCTTTGCCTTCGGCGATCACGTTGGCACTGTTGATGGACGCGGAGGTGTTACCGTATTCCAGCGCAGTGGCTATCGCCACTGCTCCGGCACCGTTACCCAGACCAATGCCCAGCGCGCCGCTGCCAACCAGGTTTTCGCTGTACGCGTCGGCATTGACCAGGACATTGTTCCAGGCCTTGACTGTGGCCCCTTCGGCGATACGGGCACTGACATCACCGTCAATGATGCCGGTGCTGACCGATCCGGCCAATGCGTTCTGTTCGGCTGACGCCGCCACTCCGGCGCTGATGCTCAGCAGCCAGTTGTCACGTGCGGCATCGACGATCAGGTTCTGCACCTTCAGCGCGGTGCTGCCAAACACCAGGTTGTCGCCCAGTACGGCCGCTTTTACGTCCGAATCGACCCGGTTGGTCGCCACGGCAATGCCGCCTGCCGAGCCGCCGCTGGAAACCGCACCCATCCAGGCCGTGGAAACGCTGTCGGTGAAATCATAGGCTTGCACGGTGACCGTGCCTCCTTCGGTGGCGCTGGCATCAGTGTTGCGATTGGTACCGGTATCCTTGATCGCTGCTTCAACCAGCTGATCAACATTGTTGACCCCGATCGCCCCGGCAAAGGCTAATCCGGAGCCCTTGGTCGCGCCTATGGCAATGGCATTGCCGACCAGCAGGTTGTGATCGTCGGACGCGCCGCTGGTGGCCTTGACCAGCACATCGCCGGAGACCTGCAACGCGGTGTTGGCAATATGTGCCCTGGTCGAGTGCTCGTCGGTACCCACCAGATTCAGCGCGACCGCCAGGCCGCCGACTTGCCCGGTAGAACTCCCGGTACCAAGCGCCACCGCACCGGCGACGTTGACCATGTCCATGTCGTTGGTGGCCGTGACAGCAACCGTCCCGGCATTGATGCTGCCACTGTCGGCGCCATCCCAATCGCCAATCTCGGCCTCGACACGGTTGTTCAGGCGGTTGACCGCTACCGAACCGACACCCGAGTACTTGCCGGTACTGACGCCGACACCGATGGCCACGGTGTACAGCAGCGAATTATCGCGGGCGTTGACGGCCACATCGGCAGTACTAGCCACGCCCTGATTGACGTTGACATCGGCCATGCGTGCCGAGGTATCGCTCTTCACATCGGCATGGGCATAGGAAATACCCAGATTGCTCTTGCCGACCTGCACCAAACCGGCCACCGCGATGATGCGCTTGCCGGCCGAGCTGTAGTCGTAGCTTGCGCCCGTGCCGTCGTCGGCGGTGAACACCTCGGTGTTGTCGATGGCATCCGCGCCGCTAAAGTCATAGTCGCTGTTGAGCGTACTGCTGCCCAGACCGCTCAGCAGTGTGTCCAGCGCGCTATCGTCTTCGCCGCTGGCGTTGACGTGCAACGTCTGTACACCATTGATGTCGGTTTTGCTGATCAGCGCTTTGGTATCGGCACCAATCGAGCCCACCGCAAAGCTGCCCGCAAAGCCTTTCGAGTTTTCTACGCCGCCGTTGTAACCACCACGTGCAGCCCCCAGAGCAATCCGGTTCACCGCGCTGGCCGAAGCGGTAATGGTGTCAAAGTCGGTCAGCGTGCTGCGTGCGCCGTCACCGCTGATGACCGCCTCAACCGCAGAACCGCTGTAGACGTCTTCGTTGTAGGCCGTACTCAGTACATTGTTCGAGTCTGGATTGATCCCTGCCAGCATCGCGCTGGGGTCATTGATTTCGGCAAAGGTAATGGCCAGCCCACCGCCCTGCTTGCCACCCAGATAGAGCGAGCCACCGCCCACACCGATAGAGGCGTTGTTGTAGGCAGACACTTCAAGGCTGTCATTACCGCCATTGTTGCTGGTGATCGAACTGTTGTCGATACGCGCAGAGGTGCCGTCGTAGATCTGGGCACCAGACACCGACAGCGCGCCATTGTTGCTGTTCTCGGTATTCTGCGCGGAGCTGGTGATGGCCAGCGCCAAGGCTACCGAGGTCAGTTCGCCGCCATGCAGCGCCTGAACTTTTACATCGCCGGCATTAGTAATCGTGCTGTTGCGGATTCCTGCCAGCGCGTCATTGAAGCTGATCTGGTACGCAATGGCACCGGCAATGGTATTCTGATTAGAGGGTGAGTCTGCACCCAGCTTGGCCAGGGCCGCACCACCGGATGCGGCAGCCGAAATCACGCTTTCCAGTGCCTGTACCGTGACGTTGACGTCCTCTGCATTTTTACCGCTGATGGTGGCACCATCAATAAAGGCTTTGGCGTCCAGGTTGTTGACCGACACGGCGAAACTGCCGGCAGCCGTCAAGCCGGTTTTGGCGTTCGGCGGGGTACTGTCGTCTGGCGGGCTGTCAGGACTGCTGGCGCCATCCCCGGCGGCATTGCCGATCGAGGCATCACCCGAACCGGATGAGGCAGCGGTGTAGCCCATCGCCGTCTCATTGCTGATGCCATTCCAAAAGTTTTCGAATTTCTCGCCGAGACCGGGCTTGTTGTTTGGTTCCGTAGTGACTGCGCCAGCTACTGCCAGCGAGCCATTGGTGCCGGCGCTGCGTGCACGAACCCTGACTTCGTTGGTGACGATGGCATGCGAATCCGGCGCCGGCGTGGTCGGTGTGGTTGGTGCCGGCTGGCTATCATTCTTGAACGCGACTTTGGCTGACTCGGCGCTGTTGTCGCCGATAAAGGCCTTGGTATCGCCCTGGGCAATATTGATCGCGATGGACAGGCCAATGGCTGACTCGTCCGATTTATTGAACGCTCCCGAGACTGCCCAGTTGCCAAAGTCATGATCGGCCAGCACATCCAGACCGCTGGTGATGACATTCGCCTGATTACTCAGCGAAGCGTGGGTGAGTGACTCGCTATTGAGAATCGCCAGCACACCATTGAAGCCCATACCCTTGCCACTACCGGACGACGGGGTGATCAGAAAGTGACGCTCATCGGTATGCGCCTTGATGCTGACATTGCCATCCGCCGCCAGCGACGAGGCGCCGACTCCGGCAACCGCGGTAGCGGTTTGCTCGACAAAACTGATGCTGGCGCCGATCGACTTGCCCGGCTCGTTGGTGCCATTACCATTGGGCACCAAGCCGAAAGTGCCGAGGTTGCCGGCCAGATGCACACTTTCGTTAAGGTTGTAGGCCTGCACATCCACGGAATCGGTGAAGTTGAAGCGGTAATCGATGGTCTTGAACGGCTGCGTGGTGTCAAAGATGGCCGGCGCATTGGTGTTACCGCCGACAATCCGGCCCGCAGACCAGCTGTCCGTTCCCGTCGTCGTGAGTTTGACGTTGTCGCCAATCCACGCTTTGGTGTCCATATCATTCCAGACCACATTCAGCGAACCGCCGATGGCCGAGTTGTCTGCTGAGGTGCCGGCGTTGGCAAAGCTGGTCAGTACATTGTTCTGCAAGCCACCGATGCCATTCAGCTTGCTCAGTACATCAGAAAAGGAATCCCACTTGTCATAGGTGGTAGTGATCGGCACTTTCTGCCTGGCCAGCACGCCGACATTTTTTGCAGAAATTTCCACGTAGTCGCCGATTTCGGCTACCGCATCGCCTTTGTTGATGGCGAAATTTAGCGCTACGGCCAGGCTTTTTTCCGAGGAACCGGTCTGGTTGCTGCCGTTGGGGCGGATCTTTGGTGATGCGACGGCGGCCTCGGCCGAACTGCGCCAGGCACCCTGGTCATCGCCGTGGGCGGCATTGTCATTACCGCCGGCGATCGAGGCGTTATCGGTGCCCAGATCGATGGCACTGGCCAGCAACAGATTGCCGGTGGAATTGATCTTCGGCGCTTCCGCCTGCGCGGCCCCATTGTTGCCCAGATAGGCATAGGCCTCGTGATCGGAGAGGTTCATGGTAAAGGCCAGACCACCCTTGAAGGAAATCTTGCCATCACCGTCCTTCGGTACTTCTGCAGCGGCAGGCTTTTGTTTATTGATCAGACCGGTCACGCCATCTTGCATTTTCCCGAGGTAGCTAACAGGTTTGGCGCCCAGAGTACGCAAACCGGTACTGCTGCCCAACGCAATGCTCGATTTGACCTGCTGGTGCACCGTGCGATCCAGGGCCGTTATGCTGACATTGCCGGTCTTGTCGGCGACAGAGCCCAGTGTGGCGCCCATCTCGGCCGTGGCGTTGGTATCAAAATCACCTACCGCTACAGCAATGCCATATTCGGTATCCTTCAAACCCATGGCAGAAGCCGATACTGAGTAGTAATTCTGGTTTTCCGCCGCCAGTACCAGGCTGTTTGCGTCAAGAACCGCACCACTTTCAATCACCGCGCTGGCATCCACATCCGACTCGCCAACAGCAATGGCCAGGACAACCTCATTGCCACTATCCGCGATCAGATCCAGCGCGCTGGCCGACAGGAAGGCCTCGTTGTGCGCCGTTACCTTGAGATCGCCACCCGACTGCACGGTGGCACCGTTCTTTATCCGCGTGGTACTGGTGGCGTCAGCGGTGCTGTAGATGGCGGCTAGTGAGCCTTTACCGCCTGAAGAAGTGGTGATCTGGCTGGCCTGGCTGACTGCTTGGGACTCGGAGGCCATGGTGACGTTGCCCGCAGCCTGCACATTGGCCGTGCCCTCCACAGTGACCGTTGCTTCGGCATCAGCCGCCATCAGATTGAATCCGGCGCCGGCAAAGGCGCCAACGGCCATGACTGTAAGGCCACCAGCCGGGTCTTCATAGAATGACGCAGTCGCCTTGCTTTGCGCCTTAGCGGTCACATCATTGGCATACACTTTACCGGCAAGAGTGACAGACGACTCGGCAAGCGCCACGCCAAAACCGATCTCCTGGGTGTTGCTGGCGGTGAGCGTGACATTCCCACTGGTGTTGGTGGTGACCTTGTCGCGGGCATCCAGCACACCGGTGCTGGTGATTTCAATACTGCTGGCTTCGATGGTGATGCCGCCATCGGCCAGCAGGTCGCCGGCAATCATCGCATCCCCAGTACCCAGGACACCGTCCGCTACAATGTGAATGGTACCGCCGTCTTTAACCAGCGCCGTGGGCGCCGTGTAGTCACCGGTATTCACCGCAGCAGCCGCCACATAACTGGCGTCCCGCGCATTACCGGCGATCAGCTTGGCTGTACTGGCCACATTAACCCGCGCGCCCTGAAGATCAATGCCGTCTTTAGCGTTGATCTTGCCGTTAATGGTTATCACGCCCGTGGGCGAGGTAGCCAGCGAGTCGCCGAGGCTCTTGCCACCCGAGATCAGCTCATCAATATCACCGCTGGTGGGTGTGCGTACAGTCAGCTGGCCAACGTTGACAACACCTGACGGGCCAACCAGAAAACCGTGGGAACTGGCAAATACAACGTTGCCGCCGAGAGTGCCATTCTGATAGCTGTTCAGAACGCCGTGAATTTCCGGTGTACTGTTCTTGACGATGTTAACCAGCCTGGCGGCATTGTCCGGCACGGTCAGGTTAACGGTGTTGACTCCGCCCACGACGAAGTGTTGAAACACGTTGACCGGCACCCCGTTGACGGTATTGGCGTTCTGGATGTTCTGAACCGAGCCATTGGTGGTGATACTGGCCGTATTGGCGTCTACCACAATGTTGTGCGCCGGCGCCGCCAGCGCCTGCAGCGACACGGTAGAAAGCAAAGTTCCCCACGCCGCGGTTCGCGCCGCCAGTGTTCGTGCAAATGGCCGGCAACGACCCATAGCCAATACGAGTGGATGGTGAGGAAACTTCATTTTGTGGCCCAATCTGTAATGGTCATGGTACAGCGTCATTCGGCAGAGCCGAGGCGGGTAAAGCTGATCGTCATCCAATTATCACAAAATGGTTACCGGATGTTCAGGAACGGGTATTGAGCTTGTCGCTCAAGCGCGCAATAGCGCCGAGGGAGTGTAGGTGGGCGTAAGCCCAGGCGAGATACCCTTTACGGAACCACGGTGTAACAACGTCGTCTTCCAGCGCCATGAGTTTGTTCTCGTCTATTACGAACAAACCGTCCAGGCGCAACGGCTTCTGGCCTGCCGTTACCACCTGCAAGACGAAAGGTTTGAATACATCCGCCTCGGACGCCGCCTCACAAAACTCACGGGTACGCAGGTGCTCTGCATCAAAGTTCGTTACAAACTCGATGATCTTGTTCAGGGTGTCGGTATAGGCACCGTCATCGGCAAACAGAAGATCGCCTTCACCATCACCGGCCGCCTCGACATCCGCTTCCGCCAGGCCAACATAGTCCGCATCAAAACAGACATTCTTGTCGTTGCTCAACACAAACGGATAACGGCGAATAAAGGCTGGCGTGTAGTTGCCCTGCCATCGGCCACTGTCGTCGACCTGGTCGTGGCCCTGATTCTTCAAAGAGAGCAACACAATAGGGAAATACGACCCGTCCTTGTCCTGACTGAACAGCACGGGAAGATCGCGGCTGGCCTCAAAAAACTCGATAGCCAGAAGAGGAACCGAATTCACATTACGGGTAAACCCGAAGTCTTTCACCGGCGAAAAGCGGATGCTCTTATGGGCATCTTTGTTCAGAACCGTAGGCCGTTGATAGAATAAAAGTTCAGGCATTCTGGACCTCAATTGATTAACTTATTGTTAAGTTATGAATATGGTTTATATCGCGTCGTGTTACAAAAAGATACAAATCGATAGCAAGCGTTCAGAATCCCCCAGAGCTCAGGGCTGAATTAACCACCACACAATAAGAATTCAAAGAGCGGGGAAAAGTGACTAATGTCAGCTTTGATAACGGTTGTAGCCGTTTTTTCACCGCCAGACCAAAAAACCGGAGGGAAATATCACGGCTAATCCTGCAGCAATCTTTTGTGTAACAGACTTACAGTATTTTTATCTATTATGACTTTAAGGGGTTCTGAGTTAGTCGCAAAATTCTGCGTTGACTCAACGTAATCAGGGTTGCACCCTAATTTTACGGCGAGTGATAAAACGAGGTTTTTTCTTTTTAAACGCAAAAAAGCCAGATCAGTGAGTCACTGATCTGGCTTTCTTTTATATGGTAGCGGGGGCAGGATTCGAACCTACGACCTTCGGGTTATGAGCCCGACGAGCTACCAGACTGCTCCACCCCGCATCAAACTGGTTGTTAACAAAGGGCTTTTTCTTCTCCCCTCAATCAACTTGAAGCGCATAATACGGACTGCGCGCGCCGGTGTCAAAGACTAAATTGGCAATGAGCCATCCACGATGCCATTACCATGTTCGTGCCGACAATTCAGCCTGACAACCCTCTTTCTTGTTCAAACTATGAGCTAGGATATACAGCAGTGCCTGCTTGTAACTTTTGCCACGCCAATCGCCAAAGGACAAACGCCATGTCGGATCTTTATTTCAAGCTGATCAACACCTCATTGGGGCAAACCGCAGCCAATACTCTGGGCTTGCCCGCGCCAGTGCCTTTGCGGCGATTGAAGCGGGTAGATCAGCCGTTTATTGAAGGCGATGCTCTGCTGGGCGCCGCAGGCGGCGGGAAGCTGATTTCCGAGGTTGGGCGAATACTGGGCGCCAGTGCGGCCACGCTCTTTCACGCCAGCGGCGATAAACGTCTGGTGGATTCAGCCAAGGCTGGAAAC
>Ga0307487_1000865_pt1 | contig 22700 bp, 16 predicted proteins | sample CBIW12metaG_FD_203665 | JGI IMG/M metagenome (GOLD analysis project Ga0307487, IMG submission 203665) | Sea-ice brine microbial communities from Beaufort Sea near Barrow, Alaska, United States - CBIW 1.2 | ecosystem: Environmental > Aquatic > Marine > Coastal | place: USA: Alaska | collected... | reverse complement strand
TGCTGGGCAGAGTTTTCTCCGCACTTGATCCAGAAGTCTTCAACAGGTGTTTTATCTCTTGGGTAGATTCTATTGCCCAGCTCACTTCAGGGGAGGTGATTGCTGTTGATGGGAAGACAATTTGTCTCTCTGCTGATAAAACAGCAGGGAAATCAGCTTTCCATGTGGTCTCCGCTTTTGCCTCTGCTAACGGACTATGTCTGGGGCAAGTGGCTGTAGACTCCAATAGCAATAAGATCACAGCCATTCCACAACTTCTTGCGCTTCTGGCTTTGAAGGGATGTGTCGTTACCCTGGATGCTATGGGATGTCAAAAAAACATAGCCCACGCCATTCGGGATAAGCAGGCCGACTATATACTGATGGTAAAAGGGAATCAAAAGGGATTTAAAGAGCAAATAGAAAAAGTGTTTTCAATCGCTCCGATTAAAGACGAGTATCAAAGTAGAGACCTAGGACATGGCAGGATAGAGTTTAGAAAATGTGAGGTGGTTGATCAGCTCAGATTCTTGGATGACCGCGATAACTGGCAGGATTTAAAAAGTATAGAACGTGTGACTTCACAACGGATCAACAAACAAAGCGGGAAAGAGAGTGATGAAATACGCTATTATATCACGTCCCTGAAACCGTACGCACAGATAATCAGTCAGTCAGTGAGAGGCTACTGGGCAGTAGAAAACAACCTCCACTGGAGTCTGGATGTGATTTTCAAAGAAGATGCCTCCCTGAAAAAGAAAGATCATTCCGCTCTCAACCACAACATGATCACCAAAATGGCACTTAACCTGATTGACCGGGAGAGCTCAACAAAAAAAAGTAAACCGTCCAAGAGGTTGCTTTTCGCACTTGATGATAAGTACCGGGAAAAAATCCTCAAAATCTAAAAGCGATTTCCATGCCCTTCAATCGCACCTTATCGGAATTGAAATCGCCTAATTAGGGCCTGCTGAAAAACTCAGGCTCTACAAGTTATAAAACCCAGTCCAAAATGGCATTTGGATTGGGTTTTTGATTTTATGTAGTGAGAGATTATGGTTAGGCCAAGTAAACACAGGTAGTTGATCCTCTTTCATGCTGAAAAACCCAGACACACCACTTGATTATATTGGAAACAGGACGACAGTCAACCAACAGATTGAGCTATTTGAAGAATTCCTGGTTGACTTTTATCTTCTGAACCATGTAGTCAGCAAAGCCCAGGTTCTGTTCGTTTTTCCTACTCTGAAAAAAAAAGGATCTAATAGACATATACAAATGATAATAAAACACTTTAAATCAATTGATTATGTATTACTCCGCCGTACAATGGTCTTTATCTTTCAACAAAATTAGCTACAGATTAAACAGGAAAAATAAAACATTATTCATGCTGAAATTGGCAGGCTTAAATTATCATACTCAGAAGCATTTGGTGATTAGGAAAGGGAAATCAAAATTTTCGATTTATCTAAGTCGTAATCCTGAAATATGTCGTTGGAGAAGAGTTTTAAAATAGTCAATCAGTTTTCAACATCTCAAAGTGGTTTGTTCTATAAATGGTTTAAACACCATTCAGGTATATCTAATTTGTTTTATGACCTTAATGTGCCTACTTGGAAACTGATTTATGTATTAAGTAATAATTATGATTTTGCGTTTTTTTCTTTTTTTCTTGTGTATATGGCTATCTGGAGTGCTTTTGGCAAAGACCGGAAAATCGGAGGCGTTACAGGGTTTTAAAGTGCGGTATATTGGAATTGAAATGGGATTGTCCAACAATGCCGTTACCAGTATTTATCAAGACAAGCGTGGCTTTATGTGGGTGGGAACCTACGATGGGCTAAACAGGTATGACGGATATGATTTTTTAGTTTATCGTAATCAACCCAATGATTCTTCTACCTTAATAAATAATCGTATAGTCAGTATCTACGAAAATAACCAGGGTATTTGGGTGGGTACAAAGAAAGGACTGAGCGTTTACAATTTTGAATCAGGGGCTTTTGAAAGTAGGTATTTGAAGGATCATGACCTTGATCAGCAGGTGAAGATCTCCTTTAATATTAATCAGATAAAGGGAGAAGATGGTAAGTTATTTCTTGCGACTGCAGGTAAAGGATTATTAGTACAAAATGAGCAACAAGACAGTTTTATCCAACTACCTTTTGAGCTGGACGGTGAGTTGATCTGGAATTATCATGCGCAGGGAATTGATTTTGACAACGAGGGGAGTCTCTTTGTATTTATTCAGTCTTATGGTATTTATAAGTTAGCTCCACAGGCTGATAAATTGGAATTTGTGACTGATGTTTCGAAAAATGCCAACAGTATTGTAGTAGACAAATATGCTAGAATTTGGATAGGAATGGATAGCGGGCTGCTTATGTATGAACAAGCATCTAAAAAGTATCAATTTTATGCTAGAGACATAACTGGTCATAAGGTAACCAACCTGATTTATGCAAAAGAGGAGGATCAGATTTGGGCGGCAACAGATGGAAGTGGAGTACTAATTTATGATAATAGCTCAAAAAGTTTTTCAACTTTAAAGGAAGGGTCGGAGGTTACCAATATCACCAGCAACTCGGTATATGCACTCTACCTTAACAAAAAAGGGGAAAAGTGGATTGGTACTCTAAGAGGAGGCATTAATGTGATCGAAAAGGAAAATCTCCAATTCAAAACAATAAGCAGATCTAATGGCGAAAATGGGTTGGTGAGCGATTTTGTGCTTTCATTTTGTGATTACATCGATGATAAAATCTGGATCGGTACAGATGGAGGAGGCCTTAGTCTTTGGGATAGAGCTACTAATACCTTCACTAATTATATACATTCAGACAGCCCACAGTCTTTGCAAAGTAATTTTGTTACCTCTATTCTAAACGGTGAAAATGGAGCTTGGATTGGGACGTATGATGGAGGGTTGAGCAAGTTTGATGAAAAAACAAAAAAGTTTAAGAGGTATTCTCTTTATCAAAAGAATCTCAACATTAGTCAACAGAATATCTGGGTACTGTTTCGGGATTCTTATCAGCGGGTCTGGGCAGCAACTTCTGATGGAGAGGGGTTGTATCGATACCATTCTGATACAGATGAGTTTGGATTCGTGGATGCTGGAATTGGTGGAATTCTGTCTATGGCGGAGGATCTATTTGGAAATATCTGGGTAGGCACCTTTAACCAGTTGGTGAAATTGAATTTGGATACTTTCCAGCATGAAGTTTTTGAGATAGGCTACCCTGTAAGATCGATCATGGCAGCTTCTAACGACCGGATGCTTGTCGGAACTGAAGGTGGCGGACTGTTAGAATTTAATCCATCTAATGGTACTTTCTACTCATTTTCGGAGCAGCAGGGATTGCCGAATAATTCAGTGCTGAATATCTTAAGAGGAAAGGATGACGAGTATTGGCTCAGTACTTACAAAGGGATTTCACGATTCGATTTCAGAACAAAAAATTTTACAAACTACTATGATTCAGATGGTTTGCAGAGTAACCAGTTCAACTATAATGCTGCGTTGAAGCTACCAAGTGGCGAGTTGCTTTTCGGAGGTATTAGGGGATTTAATATCATAAATCCAGCGATTGTCAGCACTTCTTCAACATTCCCAGAGTTGCTGATTACAGGAATAAAAATAAATAATGCAGCAATTGAAAGCACAGGGAAAACAGCATTCTCATTGGATGAACTGGAGCTTCCTTACGAAAAATCAATGCTTACATTTGATTTTGCAGCATTGGAATATTCGCTGCCTGATAAAATTTCGTATGCCTATTTTCTTGAAGGTTGGGATAGAGAGTGGCAGTATGTAGGGGCCTCACGAGTGGCAAATTATTCTAAATTGGACAAAGGTAAATACACGTTTCATGTTAAATCCACTAATTCAGATGGAGTGTGGAATACTGAATTTACGTCTCTACCTATCGTCATTTTACCACCTTGGTACAGGACATTAGCGGCCTATTTCCTTTACGTTCTTCTATTAGGCTTGATTCTTTACGCTATAGTTCAATACCAGCGAAAGCAAGCTAGACTGAACTATCAGATTTCGCTGTCAAAGGAAATGACTAAAAAAGAGAAAGAGCTCAATGAGAAGAAACTTACTTTTTTTACCAATATTTCACATGAATTCAGATCTCCACTTACGCTGATCATCAATCCATTAAAAGATGCGATCTACGGAAAAGGGAAAGGCTTGGGCAGTGGCGAGTTAGAAGTCGTTTATAGGAATTCCAGAAGGCTGCTCAGTCTGGTGGATCAACTTTTACTATTTCGCAAGACCGAAAGTGAAATCGGAGAGCTTAAAATTGTGAAGTTTGATTTGATTTCTGCGTTGAAAGAAGTGTTTGTCTGCTTTGCTCATGATGCTAAAACTAAGAACATACACTTCCAGCTGGATATTCAACTCGAGGATTGTTTCATCTATGCGGATCGTCAGAAAATTGAAATTTCGCTTTTCAACCTGATTTCAAATGCACTTAAATTTGCGGATGAGAAAAATGGAGAAGTTTTAGTCCGTCTTTATTCAGGAGAGGAAAATAAAGTCTACATCACCATAGAAGACAATGGAAGAGGTGTTGCAGTTAAAGAGCAAGAAAAAATTTTTGAATTGTTTTATCAATCTCAAAGCAATCAGAAAAGCCAAAAGAATGGATTTGGAATCGGTCTTTATCTTGTCCAACAATTTGTCCAGCTTCACAAAGGAAAAGTGAAATCAACTATCAGGGCAGTTGGAGGGACTGTTTTTGAAGTGTGTTTATTGAAAGGCATGGCTCATCTACAGCATTTGTTAATTCATGAGGATTTGGGAGAGCATTCCTTACACTTAGAGGAGTTGCTTGATGAACATGAGCGTTCATCTCCTATCTATACTCAATCAAAATCGGTAGATCTGAATGCTGCCCTACTTGATAAGTTGCAAATCATCTTGATCGTGGATGACAATCAGCAGATAATTCAGTACCTGAGTAGTGTTTTGAGACATGATTATAAAGTAATGGAGGCGGAAAGTGCAGAAGATGCACGTCAACTTCTCAAATCAAACTTGCCTGATCTTATTATTTCGGATGTGGTCATGGATGGTGAGACAGGTGTTGATTTTTGCAAGTTCTTGAAGGAGAGTACAAGCTACCAGCATATTCCAGTGATTCTACTCACCGGTACAAATTCTGAAGAGATTAAGTTGAAAGGAATCGAGGTGGGTGCGGATGATTATATTACCAAGCCATTTGATAAAGAATATCTAATGGCGAGAGTAAAAGGGATATTAAAGCAACAAAGGAATCTGCAAGATCACTTGATGGGTGGCATAACTCAGAAATCTCCAGATTTTAAATTATCCGAGGAAGATAAGATTTTTCTGGAGCAGCTGGAGCAATTGATAGAAATGCATCTGAACGATGATTTATTTACTATCAAATCATTGGCTGAGCAAATGGCGATGAGCCACTCCATGTTGTATAAGAAGATTAAACTTCTCACAGGTAAATCTGTCAATGAGATGATCCGTTTTATCAGGCTAAGGAAAGTTGCCACTTTGTTGATCACCTCGGATATTCAAGTTAATGAAGCTGCCTTTTTTACAGGATTTAAAGACATCAAATATTTTAGAAAGCAATTTCATGCATTGTTTGACATGAATCCGTCTGATTTTCAAAAGAAGTATAAAGGTTCTTTTCAAGATAAAAATTACAACTTGAATGCATTGATGAATAGGTAGTCAGGTTTAGAGGGATAGTTTTACGTATTATATTTTTTTAATTATTCTGCTTGACTTAATTCCTACTACGGAATATTAGCCGATTCAAGCCGATTGATCCGGATCTATCGGCTTCAGCCTCGAGTTTATTGCTCTTAGGTTATTATTCTATTAACCCAAGATGAATTTACCCCTCCCATTGTATGAATTTGCCCCGTGCAAATACTCTTTTAAGAAGCTTATTTGGGACAATTATTATTCATGTATCATGAATTCTGGTGAAATCAATATTATTTCCAATAATCCAAAATTAGCATTAGATGAAAAAATCTTTACAAAATTTAGGGAGGTGGTGGCTCATAATCACCCTTTTGTTTTTTTTCCTTCAAACATCAGCACATGCCCAGGGAAATCAAAGTAGGGTGATCAAAGGCACTGTTTTATCCGAAGAGGATGGCATGACTCTACCTGGTGTCAATGTGCTAATAAAAGGTACTGTTCAGGGAACCGTCACAGATCTCGATGGGAATTATTCAATCACGGTGCCATCAAATGATGCTGCTCTGGTATTTTCATTTATGGGGTATGTTTCGATAGAAGTTGCTGCAAATAACAGAAGCATAGTTGATGTGAATATGGTGACAGACACGCAATCTCTTGATGAATTCGTGGTAGTGGGATTTGGGGAGCAGAAAAAAGCGACCATGACCGGTGCAGTTTCCAGCGTAGCCGGCAAAGAGCTGATACAGTCTCCTGTGGCCAATATTAGTAACTCCCTAGTGGGTAGACTCCCTGGATTAATTGCGGTTCAGTCCAGCGGTGAACCTGGTTTTGATCAGTCAAGTTTGAAGATTAGAGGTATCGCAACACTGAACACAGGTTCAGAGTCTGATCCGTTGATTTTGGTAGATGGAGTCCAGCGATCTAGTCTAAATCTGATCGACCCCAATGAAATCGAGACGCTAAGTATACTAAAGGATGCTTCAGCGACTGCCGTATTCGGGGTGCGTGGTGCAAATGGAGTGATTCTTATTACCACCAAAACAGGTGAAAAAGGAAAGCCTACGATCAGCTACACGGCTAATTATGGCGTCCAGAGTCCGAACAGCTTACCGAAAATGCTTAATAGCTTTGATTATGCTTCATTACACAACGAGGCCAGCATCAATTCTGAAAAGACTCCTTATTTTTCTGATGAATCTCTGGAGTTGTATAAAAATGGTTCAGATCCATATTTTCATCCGGATGTAGACTGGTTTGATATGGTGTTGAAAGATTATTCCAGCCAGCAGCAACACAATTTCAATATCAGTGGCGGAGCGGAAAATACGCGTTACTTTATTTCATTGGGCTATTTTGGGCAAAACGGGGCGTATGATGTAGAAGACTTTACGACCGGTTACTCAGCCAATCCAAAGTACGAGAGGTATAACTTACGATCAAATTTTGACATTGACTTTAATAAGAACTTCTCTGCTTCAGTGAAAGTTGGGGCACAGTTTGCAGATTCCAACTATCCTGGTTTTGGTGCAACTGAGATATTTTTCAGACTACTGGGTTCAAATCCACTCCAGAACCCAGGTGTGATCGATGGAAAATTGATATCCGGTGTTGAAGGGTTACCCAGTTCGGGAAATCCACTCAGCGATATTGTGAATACTGGCTATCAACGGAATTTCAACAATACGATCAATTCAAACATAGCGCTGAAGCATAAATTGGGTTTTGTTACCGAAGGACTTAGTGCGCGTGGAATGGCTGCGTATGATAATTACTATCAGCATGCAGTCTCTAGAAACAAACAGAGTGAAACCTATCGTATCATTAAAGACCCTAACGATTCTACAGTTCCTGTATTTATCAGAGAAGGGCTTGATGCACCATTTTCATTTGGGGAAAGCTACGCTAGAAACCGTAAAGTTTACTTGGAAGGCGCAATCGATTACGCCAGATCTTTTGGCGTTCATAATGTGACTGGAATGGCGCTTTACATGCAGGAGAGATACACTGCGCCTGGGCAGGAGTACAATGTTCCCCGTGGTTATCAAGGATTTGTAGGAAGGGTGACATACAATTATAAGGAGAAGTATCTCACTGAATTTAATATGGGATATAATGGCTCTGAAAACTTCCCAGATGGTAAGCGGTATGGGTTTTTCCCATCCTTTTCCCTAGGCTGGATTTTGACAGAAGAAAATTTTATACCTAAGGGTAAAGTGCTTTCCTTCATGAAAATCCGTGGATCTTATGGTGAAGTGGGGAACGACAAAATCGGTGGCGCAAGATTTCTTTATCTGCCATCTGTATTTTATCCAAACAGAGGTGGATATAACTTCGGAGGCTATGGTACCAACTACCAATGGTACAATGGAGCTCAGGAAGGAAGAGTAGGAAACCCGAATGTGACGTGGGAGCGCGCCAAGAAATTTAACATTGGTCTTGAAACTGGCTTTTTTGAAGATAAGTTAAGGTTCAACGTGGATGTCTTTAATGAGAATAGAGATAATATCCTATGGTATTTGGGTACTATTCCAGCATTGGTACAGGCTAATTTTCCTCCCGTAAATATCGGTAAAGTGCGTAACCACGGCTTTGAACTTGAGCTTAACTTCAATGGTAATATCGGAGAGTTCAATTATTGGACAAAAACCAATTACTCCTTTGCCAAAAACAACATCGATTACATGGATGAGCCTACCAGAGCCCACCCGTGGTTACAGCGTACCGGGCATCCAGTAGGTCAAAATTGGGGCTTAGTAAGCGATGGGTTTTATAACACCACTGCTGAACTTGAGGATGCGCCGTCTTCTGCGTTTACCACAGTACTTCAGCCAGGAGATATCCGATATGTAGATCAGAACACTGATGGAGTGATTGATCAAAACGACGAAGTACCGATAGGCTATTCTAATTTTCCACAAGTGGTGTATGGACTGTCTTTTGGTGGTGATTATAAGGGGTTTGATTTCTCGATTCTCTTTCAGGGAGCTGATAAAGTATCGACCTACATCGGTGAAAATGGTGCTTGGGCATTTGGTACCGATTGGGGAAATGCTACAACCAGCCATCTAGAAAGATGGACACCTGAGCGCTTTGAAGCTGGCTTGCCGATTACCTATCCACGAGTTGAACTTTCACCTACAGTAGGGAAGCATAATTACCGACCTTCAGACTTTTGGCTGCAGGATGCGAGCTACATCCGATTAAAGAATGTGGAAGTGGCTTATCGTTTACAGCCTGTTCTTCTCAGCAAAATAGGAGTAAGTAGTCTTCGTGTATTCGTCAATGGTAACAACCTGCTGACTTGGAGTGATATGAAGAACTATGATCCTGAGTCTCCTTCCGGAAGGGGAAGTTTTTACCCGCAGATGCGCGTGTATAATGTAGGTGTAAACGTCCAATTTTAAACCCAAAATCTAACTTACGATGATAAGATCATATAAATCACTAACAGTAATAACGTTAGGAATCACCATTCTTTTGACGTCTTGCGACCGCGAATTTCTGGGCAAGCCAGAAAGTAATGATGTAACTGTAAAAGATATTTTTTCTGAAAGAATTACTGCAGAATCCTTTCTCTGGGAAAGCTATCGCACGAGTATGCCCCTTGGATTTCCCGCCGATTGGGGATCTCACAATGGTATGGCCTCATCTATGTTGATGGCTGCGAGTGATGAAGGGGATGTGTACGATACTTGGCCATCTTCCAATGCCCATAATACTGGCGTATGGGGACCTACAGGTAATGGTGAAGACGATTTTGGTACTCACTATAAAGGAATCCGTAACACAAACATTTTCCTGGAAAATATAGAAATGGTTTCAGATATTCCTCCGGCTGAACAGGAACAAATGAAAGCTGAAGCGATGGTGTTGAGAGGTTTGCAGCATCATGAGCTGATGAAGCGATATGGAGCGATTCCGATTGTTGACCAGGTGCTGACTACTTCAGGCGAGATCATGCTACCACGCAATACCTATCAGGAATGCGTGGACTTTATCGTGCAGTCTTGTGATGCAGCTGCGGCGGTATTGCCGGATACTTACCCATCCAGTTTCAACGGTAGGATTACGAAGGGTGTCGCTTTAGCATTGAAAGCCAGAGTATTACTATATGCAGCTAGTCCACTGCACAATACGACCTCACCTTATTTAGCCAAAAACCCTGAATTGACAGGATATGGTAATTTTCAAGAAGATAGATGGCTGGCTGCAGCCAATGCGAATAAGGAAGTCCTGGACTGGGCTGCCGGTTCAGGAGTGAGTCTTGTCAATTCATCAGATGATCCAGCAGTAAATTATCAAACTGCTGTTGAAGCTCAGGGGAGTTCGGAGATGTTGCTTTACAATCAGTCAAATGGCTGGTGGGGTGCTTGGAATCCGATGTTTCAGCAGTTTGTCATGCCTAGGGGAATCTATGGAGGTTGGTACGGTCATGGGGTGACCTATCAGCATGCTCAGATGTATCATACTGCGGATGGAGAAGATCAAGTATGGGATGATGAAGGCCCGAGAAGTGAATTTCTTGAGAAAATGCAGGCCATGGAGCCGCGATTTCAATACTCTGTATTCTATTCAGGCTCAAAATGGAATGACGAGATAGGAGTTCGCAATTTTCACAAAAACAGTAACGGCTCCTGGTCTGATGGAGCGCCCGTCAACGGTGTTGGATACATGAGGAAATTCCTTAGTAGAGCAAACGGGGGTGGAGGCCAATTTAATTGGATTGTATTCCGACTGGCAGAATTTTACCTCAATTATGCAGAGGCGCTCAATGAAGCCTCTCCACTAGACGGCAATGCAGTTGATGCACTAAACGTCATCCGTGAAAGAGGAGGATTGGATCCAATCTCAGTAACTGATGCTAGGTACAATAATCAAGACAAGCTCCGCCAAGCAATTCGCAGAGAACGGGCAGTGGAACTGGCATTTGAAGAACACCGGTTTTTTGATGTCAGAAGATGGATGATCGCAGGAGAAGAAGGGGTCATGCAAGGCCAAATGTGGGGGCTGAATATTTATCAGCTAGAAAATGAGGAGTATGTGTACAGGAAAGAGGCTTTTGAATCCCGCGTGTGGGATGAAAAGATGTATCTGTATCCATTTCCCCAGCAGGAAATAGATAAAGGATATCTCATTCAAAACCCGGGTTGGTAAAGATTCACAATACGACAACTGTTACAATCACGTACTGTATTTAAAATTGCTTCAAATGATCAAATCTATAAAATATACCAATAAGATGTCTCGAATGCTGAGGCAGCTGACATTTTACTCTCTTGGGATTTATTGCTCTGTCCAAGTGGCTCAGGCACAATCTCTCATTCCAAGAATAGCAACCGAAAAAGCGGCTTCTCAGGATAGTGTAAATACGCAATCAGTTCTCGAAAAAGAGATGAGGAATGTAGCTTATGGCAGACAGAGTAGAGAATCAATTACCGGGGCGATCTCCACGACTACTGGTGATGTAATGGGTAAGACGCTTACACCTTCGCTGAGCAATACCCTATTTGGCAGATTACCTGGCTTGAGCGTGATGAGTGGCTCAGGGGAGCCTGGCTTTGATGAGCCTAGTATGTTGATCCGCGGACTAGGAACTTATAATAATGCCGGTTTTCTAGTGATGGTGGATGGTTTCGAAGCTTCTTTTGACAATCTCTCCGTCGAAGAAATAGAAACTGTGTCCGTTTTGAAAGACGCAGCCGCTCTTGCTTTATATGGCATAAGAGGTGCAAACGGCGTGCTTTTGGTGACTACTAAAAGAGGATTTGACGGAGACACAAAAATTCGATTTTCGGCAAGAACTGGTTTTCAAAAACCAACACGCCTGCCTGATTTTTTGAATTCCCATCAGTATGGCACACTGTATAATGAAGCCTTGGAAAACGACGGCTTGCCAGCTCGCTATTCACAGTCAGAGTTGGAAAACTTCCGAACTGGCACTGATCCATTTCTCTATCCAAACGTGAACTGGTACGATGAAGTGCTGGCAGACAATGCTCCGATCAGTGATCTCAATCTGACCTTTTCAGGCGGTGGTAAGACAACGCGCTATTTCATCCTATTGGGATATATGCAGAATCAAGGACTGTATGCTAATACGGATTCCAAGGGAAAGGAAAATTCCAATGCGGATTTCCGTAGGATGAATTTCCGCTCAAACATTGACGTAACTATTTCACCTAAAGTAACCGCATCGCTGGATTTTGGTGGAAGGATAGAGAACAGATCGTATCCTAATATCAATGGAGGTTCTCTTTGGGGAAATATGGCCAGATATCCTGCCAATGCTTTTCCTGTGACTAATCCAGACGGCTCTTGGGGCGGAAACTCTCTATATCCAGACAATCCGGTAGCATCAGTTCTCGGTCGTGGATATACCTCTTCACATGATCGAAATATCATGACTAATTTGAAGCTTTCCGAAGATCTAAGTGACCTTTTTCCAGGTTTAAGGTTCTCTCAGGCAATCGGTATCAATAACTGGCATCGGGGAAACTACAACAGAGTACGCTCACTTGCTTACTATGAGCTTGGAGAAGGTGATCCAGACAGTGAGCTGCCGTATGTATATTATCCACGAGGTCTCGACACGGGATTCAGGGTGGAAGAGTGGGGAAATGATCAATGGAACCGCGTAAATATTCAGGCGGCATTTGACTATGAGAAGCAATTAGGCGACCATGGATTGACCGGAATGCTGATGTATCATCAGGATGTACTTAATGTGTCTGGCAACAATGTGCCTTACGCCAATCAAAGTTTGGTGGGGAGATTTACCTACAACTTCCAGTCTAGGTTCTATGCTGAGTTGGGATTTGCTTACAGTGGATCAGAGAGATTTCCAGAAGGTGATCGTTTCGGCTTTTTCCCATCGCTTTCTGCCGCTTGGGTAGTTAGCAAAGAAGAATTCTTGAAAAACAGCGGCTCGATTAATTTCCTCAAAGCCCGTGCATCTGTTGGACTTACGGGTAACGATAAATTTGGTGGTAGCAGGTTTGCATACACTCAGGATTTCTATTATTCAGGTGATTACCGCTTAGGATTGGAGAATATTTCAAACGGCACGATCAACTATGGTCAGCTTGGTAACCCAAACATTTCTTGGGAAAAAGACTTGAAATTCAATGTTGGATTTGAAGCCAAATTCTATGAAAAGCTGGACGTGGTGATGGACTTATTTTACAATAAGCGGTCAAACATGCCTGTGAATACAGAGAACATTTATCCAGGATACATTGGTGTAAGTCCTCCTTACGAAAATATAGGTAAGGTGAACAATCGAGGAGTTGAGCTCGACTTGCGCTACAGTGACCGAATCGGTTCATTTAATTATTTCTTGGGAGCAGGTGGATTCTTTGCAAAAAACAAAATCATCGAAATAGGAGAGATTTCGCGCCCGGAATCCTACATGAATAGAACCGGTCAGCCTATCAATCAACCATTTGGTTGGGAAGCGAATGGATTTTATTCTCCGGGGGATTTTGAGGCAAACGGACAGCTAAAGCCGGGTGTTCCAGTATCCTCTTTTGCACCGGTGAGGCCAGGTGATATCAAGTATTTCGATCAAAATAGCGATGGGGTAATCGATCAAAATGATGAGATCGCTATCGGGAATACCTGGCAGCCACAATTGACCTACACGTTCAATTTGGGAGCTCAATACAAGGGATTCGACGTAGAGCTATTCTTCTACGGCCTAGCCAATCGATCTGTGAGTTTAAATGGAAGCTATTTCTGGGGGTTGCAAAATGATGCCAATCTAAGTGCCAATGCACTGAATAGATGGACTCCTGATAATCAGGAAAATGCCACATTCCCAAGATTGACCACTCTGCCAAATGAAAATAACTTTAGACCGTCGACTTTCTGGACGAAATCCGGCAGTGTACTTCGCCTGCGAAATATAGAGTTGGGCTACACGATTCCTGTTGTGTGGACGCAGCAGATCAAAGTGGATCATCTCCGTGTATTCGTGAATGCAGTAAATCTTTTCACTTGGGACAAGATGGATATGGTGGATACTGAAGCTTATGGCGGATATCCTCCACTGAAATCATTGAACTTGGGTGTAAGCGTACAATTTTAATCTAAGGAAAAATGAAAAAATATATCATACTATTCATCAGTGCAGTAGTCCTTTTTTCTTCCTGTGTGGATGAATTCCTGGATAGGAAAATGGATACCAATTATACCGAGGATCAAGTGTTTTCCTCTTATACTACGATGCGAAATTTTGGCATCGGAATCTATAGTAATCTGCCTCAGGGCTTTGACAGATTCAGTGGCGGAATGCTCGCTTCTGCCACAGATGATGCCGCGCATTCAGGAGGTAATAATCTAATTCAGCAATTGGGGAATGGCAATTGGGGTGCATTCGGGAATCCGGATGATCAGTGGTCAGCGCTGTATGATGGCGTGAGAAAGGCAAATCTGTTTTTGGAAAACTCGGCTGATTATAGAGCTATTATCGTCCAGGACACGGTGACTGAGCAGGGTAAGCAGTCGTATCTTACGCAAAGCAACGACCTGATGTGGCTGAGAGCTGAAACTCATTTTCTTCGTGCTTATTTTTACTTTGAATTGCTGAAGAGATACGGAGGCGTGCCTATTATCACCGAAGTACTGGATGAGGATAGCAATTTCGACTATAGCCGTAATTCGTTTGATGAAGTACTGACCTATATCGAATCCGAAATTGAATTGGCGATACCGGATTTGAGAGATACTTGGTCAGGTTTTGACGGTGATCGGTTGATCGGTAGAGCGACACAGGGTGCTGCATTGGCTTTGAAGTCACGGGTTTTGCTTTACGCAGCTAGTCCACTTAACAATTCTTCAAATGATCAGTCCAAGTGGGTCAGAGCTGCAGATGCGGCGTATGAAGTGATAGCGCTAGGTCAGTATAGCCTGGTCGATAATTACCGAAATATGTTTAGGGAGATTACCAACAGTGAGATTATTTTTGGTAGAATCTATGGCGCTTCAAACGGATTAGAAAGAAATAACTATCCTATTGGCTTCAATGGAGCAATAGGTGGAACGAATCCAAGCCAAAATCTAGTGGATGCTTACGAGACTATGAACGGTTTGTCGATTACAGAAGACTCGGAATATGACCCTCAAAATCCTTATGTAAACCGTGATCCAAGATTGCAGATGAGCATCCTGACCAATGACTCAGATTACAAAGGAAGAAAAATTGAGAGCTTCCGTGATGGATTTGACGGATATGGCAAAGCACGTGCAACAAAAACTGGGTATTACATGAAGAAATTCATAGATGAAGGGCTGGATCTGCTTCAAAATAGATCCAGTGTTCATACCTGGATTTACTTCCGATACGCTGAAGTATTGCTCAACTATGCTGAAGCGATGAACGAAGCTTATGGCCCGGATGCAATAGCTGAAGGACTTCCTATGTCTGCCAGAGAAGCGATCAATAGCGTACGTCAAAGATCTGGTGTCACTATGCCGGATATCGAAAGCGCTTCCTCTAACGAAATGAGAGAGAGAATCAAGAATGAACGACGAGTAGAATTAGTCTTTGAAGAGCATAGATTCTGGGATTTGAGACGTTGGAAAGATGCTGTCGAAGCTTTGTCAAAGCCGATACGAATAGCAGTAATCCAGAAAAATGCCGATGAGACCTTCACGTTTTCCTACCAACAGGCAGAGGAACGAACATTCTTGGAACAGATGTATCTATATCCTATTCCAGCAGATGAGCTAAACAAAGCCGGTGGAAGTTTACAACAAAATCCTAATTGGTAGTGCATCTGACAGACAGTCTAACATTCAAAACAGTAATGAAAACTCTTTTTAGTTTCATTTTCATATTCGCCAGTGCACTTCAGATTGCACTGGCGCAGCAAACTGAGCAGAAGCAATATTCATTTCAGCCGGGAGAAATCTGGAAGGATACCGATGGAGTGCATATCAATGCTCATGGTGGAGGGATACTTCTTCATGAGGGAATATATTATTGGTTTGGCGAACACAAAACCAGCGGTAGAACTGGAAACAGGGCCATGGTGGGAGTGAGTTGCTACTCGTCCACTGATCTGATCAACTGGAAAAATGAAGGCGTAGCGCTGGCTGTGGACCAGGAGGGAAGTGGATCTGACATCGAAAAAGGCAGTGTCATCGAGCGTCCCAAAGTAATCTATAATGAGAAAACCGGGAAGTTTGTGATGTGGTTTCACTTAGAACTGAAATCCCAAAGCTATAATGCGGCACGTACAGCATTAGCGGTGAGTGATTCGCCGACTGGGCCTTTTGTGTTCCAGAAGTCACTTCGTCCAAACCCAGAAACCTGGCCGATTAATTTTGAAGATTCATGGAAGGGAAAAACCATAACCGAAAATGAGCTCAAAGGATGGTCAGATGAATGGAAGAAAGAGGTAGAAGAAGGTTTATTTATCAGACGTGATTTTGAGTCAGGCCAGATGGCAAGAGACATGACTTTATATGTCGATGACGATGGGAAGGCCTATCACATCTTTTCTTCCGAGGAAAATCTTACACTTCATATCGCAGAGCTGACGGATGATTACTTGGATTTTACTGGTAAATGGGCCGTGATTGAGCCTGCCGGTCATAATGAAGCTCCAGCAGTATTCAAGCAGGATGGGAAATACTACCTCATCACTTCAGGGTGTACGGGTTGGGATCCAAATGCTGCGCGATCTTTCGTGGCAGATGATTTATTTGGTCCATGGACAGATCTTGGCAATCCAGCAGTGGGAGAGGAAGCTGACTTGACATTCGATTCCCAAAGCACCTTTATTGTACCTGTTCAGGGAAAAAAGAATGCTTTTGTGTTCATGGCTGATCGCTGGAGACCGGATAATGCCATTGATGGACGCTATGTCTGGCTTCCTATTAAGATGAAGGAAGGACGGCCAATTCTGGAGTGGAATGACGAATGGGACTTGAGCTACTTCGATAATCCTATTCAGTGATCTTTTGTTTTCTAAAGGCATATCCAGCTTGGTCTCTGCCATTCAATTATAAATTCCAATAAACTTTTATTTATGAAAATATCTATTAACTGTCTTTTAATACTTGCGCTGGCAATGGGAAGTTGTAATTCTTTTAAAAAAGGTGCTTCAGGCATCAGTGAGCTGAAAGGCTATGATTTAATATGGGCAGACGAATTTGAGAATGTGGGTGTGCCAAATCCAGAGTTTTGGTCTCATGAAAATGGATTTGCGCGTAACAATGAGCTGCAATGGTACCAGCCCGCGAATACCTCAGTGTCAGACGGTCACTTGGTGATCGAGGGAAGGAGGGAAAATGTCAAGAACACATCATTTGATGCTAACAGTAAAGATTGGAGAAAGAATCGGAAGACTGCTGAGTACACTTCATCAAGCATCAATACGAGCGGCAAATTCGAATTTCAATTCGGAGTGGTAGAAGTAAGGGCAAAGATCGATACGGCAAGCGGAATGTGGCCAGCGATATGGACATTGGGCGTATCCAAACCTTGGCCTGCAAACGGTGAGATAGACATCATGGAATTCTACAAGGTTGACGGGAAATCAACTATTCTCGCAAATGCCGCTTGGGCTCACGCCAGCATACGTGCAGCATGGGATGACGCAAAAATCCCGTTCACTGATTTGCTAGCAAAAGATCCTGACTGGCCATCCAAATTCCATATTTGGAAGATGGACTGGACGTCTGAATATATCAAAATCTATCTGGATGACGAGTTACTGAACGAAGTGGATCTGTCGAATACGATCAATCCAGATGGTACTAATCCATTTCATCAACCACATTATTTATTACTGAATCTAGCGTTGGGATCTAATGGAGGAAGCTTGGATGACACTCCTTTTCCAAAGCAATACCTGGTGGATTATGTGAGGGTTTATCAGAGATTGAATGACTTATAACTTATCGAATTAATATTCACTAAATGAGTGTTAATATATATTCGTATTCTTAGATTTTAATTGAGTTTTTATTATTTCTAAAATGGAATTATTAACCCATTAGGATTGAGGCAACCAAAAATAATGGTTGCCTTTTTTTTTTAATTATTCAATCAGATCATATTTATTATATTTTAGATTATGCATCTAACTTTTTTAGAGGTTGATCAGGATAGGTTAGTCTGGTATCAACTCCTGCAAGTTCTGGAAGTCCAACGATTCAGAGTAATAAGGAGGGAAAATACCTAAAGTTCGTATTTTATGATGGAAAAGGAACAGAAAAAGGTATTGGATAGATCTTTAGATATAGAATCACGAAACCTTTCAGAAAAGTATCTAAATAAATATTGGTTGAATATTGATGAACTGACAAATTTTTGGCTTCCAATAAAATAGAAGATCTTTTGTTTAAGTTCAAAAGACCTTCCCGATTTAATGTTCAACGCAAACTTCAAATTAGCAGCACAAAGAGCTGGTATTCTCTTTAATGAGGATGAATATTATTTTTTACAGAGAGGTATGAGGAAAGCTGAAGATGAATTTTTTGTCATAATAGAGAATCAATATACTCGTAGTTTAAAAAATGATTTTCCTTATCTAAGATTTAAATTTCCAGTAGAAACAACTTTGGAAAGTTTAAATAGTGAAGTCCAGAATTTTCCAGATATTTCTTATGAGACATTGAATGTTTTGAATAAACATTTCTTTGTTTTTGGCGATAGCGGTAAATGAGGGGAATATTATGATAGTGATTACAATGATACACCTTTGGAAATAATTGTATATAAAACTGAGTTGGAAAATCTTTTTAAGGATTAATTAATTCAAAGATGTCCGAAATGAGATCTTTGACCAGTTGCCCTATGAATACCAGAGATTGATTCATTTCGAAAAACCATTCGACCGGTGAATCTAACCCCCCTGGGTGTAGAATAGCGGATGTAGTGCCTAGGTGTAATTTGTAATTACATCTTTCTATTTTGAGAATTTGCAATTCGATTGATACTTGTTATTTTGATAATATGGGAGAAGCCTATAAAATTCTTGATCAAGAAGTGCCTTATTTCTCAACCTTAGAAGAGATAGTTTGGGAAGATGTTTTTACCAGAAAAATGTACCGAGATTTTATTTTAGAAAACTTGACCTATCCCAGAAAAGAAAAAGTCTTGTATATGTAGATCTAAGAAAATCTGAGCAATCACGTCCACATGGTAGTTCAACAGAAATATGCAAAACTATCTGAGTGAATTATTCTCAGATATAGATCTTGTGTGATGTGGTGATGAGTTTCTAGCATGCCCAGAATACAGATAACTTCTAAACATGCTGCTGATGCTTTCTCAGAATCCTCTTTTTCTCCAAAAATTTATTATTGATTTCTAATCAATAAATTCACTTGCTTTCAGAACAAAAGTAATTTTCACAAAACCTAGCGTGATTCGCTACTAATTTTGGTGCGGATCTAAAAATAAAAAACCCTAACCATCAATATTTCAGATAGTTAGGGTTTCACAGTGTAGAGTAAGAGGGATTCGAATATGTGCTTATCTCGTATTGGTAATCAGTTGTTTGTGATTTTAATTTCCTAGAGGTCTCGATTTTTACACACCGAAGATAATTTGGAAAATTGGGATAAACGGTAAAGTTGAAGATTCGAACTTTTGGTACACTTCATAATACCAGTATATTTCAACGTTCTATTTTTAATTTCAGGAAGGAATAATTCAATAGTTTTAATCTATCCAAGTATGTGGTTTTGTAAATCTCTTTTGCATCCTTGCTAAGGAAACTTCGCTGGATCATAGACTCTACTTCTGGATTATAGATTGATAGCTCATTTAGAATTCTGTTTACTCTCGATTCTAATAAACCGATCTTTATTCCGAATTCATAGAAATCATCATAAGCATGATATCCATTTGCCTCATTACTTTCAGTGTAATAGTCATTGTCAAACAATCCATCTTTTAGAGCTAATTCGGGGTCTTTGACATGAATCCGTGTATTCACCAGATCATATGCTGGGCTAAGTTGGTAATCGCCTTGTGGTGTTTCTAATAAACTGAAGTTCTTCAGGTGAGCATCTCCATTTGAGAAAAGGAAATTGAATGTCACGAGCTTGAAAAATTCTTCAAGTGCAATTGGGTAGGCGGCAACATATTTTTTAATTAACGAGGCTATTCCTTCGTAACTGTAATTGTATTTAAACTCATTGCCGTCTGTTTCTTTCGTTTTACCTGCAAGAGTAGCAAAATCTTCCTTCCCCCATTTTTTTGATGTCGCTGAATCAATATCAAATCGTTTGGTGATATAGGCTGGTTCTCCGTTCGCGAAAAATATCATTGCATTCTCAGCTACCTTGAGTTTATAAACTTGCTGAGCGATCTGCATGGTCAAATGTTCATTCGCCGGTACTTGATCAATTTTGTCCAAATCCCTTGGAATAGGTTTAAGTATGTAAGTCCCTTGTTCTCCCTCTGATGTTAATCGAATTTGGCCTTTGTCCCACAGTACGGATAGCTTTTCTTGAACTCCTGATATCGATATCCTTTTCCGGTTGGCTATAAGTTTTGCGAGTTCTTGATCCTCGCTTGGATTGTGGCTTTCATAAGGAAGAATATGAGTTGTCTTCTTGCCATTGAAAAGTTGCCTAAGGCAGACGGGACTATAAGTTTGGTATCCTTCAGCAAGAGTACCTGGGCAAATAAAAATTTCTTTAATGTAAGTTGAGTTAGTCATTGATAGATTCGATGGTAATAGCTCCTATAGTATCAGAATTTGCAGTTAGTAGTAGTAGGGAAAAGAAATCATCTTCGTCAACTTGGTATTGCCTTGCCTGCAGCTTAAGGTTCACACCCTCTGAGAGCATATTGAAGAAGAAAGGGAAGAGGTGGTCAGACGAATATTCTTTTTCTGATTTTGGAAGGGTAAGGCTAACTGCTGGTTTCATCGGATCTTTAAACCAGGTATCCTCATAAGTAAAGGTGTAGATTCCTTTTTTGGATTTGGTGAGTATTCCTACCAACTCACCATTCCGGAGTACTCTTGCGCTATTCATTGCTTAAAGTAATTTTTTTACAACGATAGATAGTTCTAACCCTAGAACCTCAGCCAGCTTATTAAGTACTTTCACGGATGGGTTTGCTTCGCCACGTTCGATTTTATAGAGCGTATTGATGCTTATCTGAGCCATATCTGCAAGGTCAGGTTGTATTAGTCCCAATAACTGTCTCCTTTCTTTTATTAAAGCTCCGATTTCCTCAATTGTCATTATAATGTGATTTTCCTCAAATATAAGAGGAGATTAAGTAAAAAGAAACTATAATCACATTATAGTATGATTATTGGCAAATCGTGGTAAAGTCTCTTATAGATGAGTTTAAATTTCACAGTATAATGTGATTAATCTGTCTCGATCATGCTTAAATGGTGTCTATTGGTGATATGGCACTATTCTATGATCATGCAGAGAATTTCTAATAGTATATGTAAAAGCATATAAAGTAGTGTATATCTTACAAATTATATCTAAATACATATAATGAAGCCATTAGCAACATTTGTCAAAGAAAGAAGGAACGGCCTTGGTATGACTCAGGAAGAGTTTGCTGAGCGAAGTGGTATCGCGCTCACAGTGGTTCGAAAGATTGAACAAGGAAAAACCAACCTGAATCTGGATAAGGTGAATATTGTCTTGAGGATGTTTGGGCACGAGTTAGCGCCTGTAAGTAGTAAGGAACTATTAAAAGACGAATCAAGAGAAAGTTCAGTTTAGAGTACATTAAACAAATTCATAGGAGGATTGGAGTTCAATTTTTTTAATACAAAAACAGGCTTTCCCAGGCTTAGGTTTTCTGAGTGCTTTCTCAATTTGAATAATTTTAGATCAGCATTGGGCTTACTGCATCATTAGTTTGCCTGAGGTGAAATGGCGAAGCAAATTCAGGTTATTTTAGAGATTTAAGCAAAGCTTGACGCTGGAGATTTATCGATCGTTTTCTGAAATATTCGAAAACAATATATTTATTGGTTTTTTATACTAATTCAATATTATCAATTGAAATTTTCACTATTTGTTATTTTATAGTTTGATTTTCAAAATGTTTCGACCTACATTCACGTATCACGTCGTGCTTTAATCAACTGTAGATTCACTTTGCAAATGGATCTATTTCAACCAAAAACCTAAAATAATATGGGACGGATATATTACGACCAAAGTATAAAGGATGAAGCTATAAAAAGGTATATAAATGGTGAAAGCTCTGGTAAGATAGCTAAGGATATGGGGATTAACAGTCCTGACTTAATCAGAAAATGGGTGCAATCCTGGAGGAAAGAACATAACATTTCATCTAAAGGTTATAGGAAACCTAACATTGCTGACGATGTAGATGAAATCCAAAGGTTACGGAGTCTTAATCAAAGGGTTGAGGAAGAACGAGATCTTGTGTTGAAAACTCTTAGTCTTGTAATGACTGGAGAAATTAAAGGCTGGAACGAATTGTTGTCAAGGTTAGCCCCACCTAATGACGGGATATAGAATGTTAGCCAATGGTATTTGACGATGCGCAGGATAGTAAAATATCTTGCGCATTATTTTTTTTAGTCATGGCACTCAGTTCCTCCAAAAAAAAATTGCAAAAATATTTTTTGACCCTACCCATGATAACGTATACCCCCCTATGCTTTGGTAAGGAAAACCTTATTGGATACGCATAACCAAAATTTTATGAACGAAGAATTAGTAAAAAGTTACAATGAAGTTTTCGAATTAGCTAAATGGCTGAAGGGCAATTTTTATCCAGAATCGAAACAACAAAAACTGATTGATTTTATGTTAGTCAATCCTGTTATTCCAAACGTGAAAGATGCTCATTACATCACAGATCGTTGTAAGAAAATGCTTGGCACTGATGTACGGGGGCTTCGGAAATTGCTCGATTGTCAAGTTTCACAAGGTTGTTAATGGAAGTTGATTAAAACTAGATTGTAAACTTAGAATTTTAATTTTAAATTCCTCAGGTGTTATTTTAAATAATTCTGGTTCTATTTCGTACCATCTTTCA
>Ga0307487_1000864_pt1 | contig 22720 bp, 18 predicted proteins | sample CBIW12metaG_FD_203665 | JGI IMG/M metagenome (GOLD analysis project Ga0307487, IMG submission 203665) | Sea-ice brine microbial communities from Beaufort Sea near Barrow, Alaska, United States - CBIW 1.2 | ecosystem: Environmental > Aquatic > Marine > Coastal | place: USA: Alaska | collected... | reverse complement strand
TCGGTCGTAAAACCTATTCCATGACCGGGTTGTAACAACTCCCATTTACCAACGCCTCCTTTTTCCTCTTCATCTCCTACCGGGTTTCCCTGAAATATGAATACATCTTTCAGTGGTTTTTTCAAATTATCTGGAAGGTCTTTATTATATCCAAATCCCGTCATATTGGATTGTCCGCCTAGATAAAACAACCTAATGTTTTCAGTTTTAGTTTGAGCATTTACCTGAATTGAAAGGAAGACAAATACAAAACTTATTACAAGCTTTATTTTCATGTGTTCTGAATAAAATTAGAAGGAATTCTTTTAAAGTACTAATCAATTATTACTGAAAACTAGTTTTTTTCGGCATAAAGAACAGCTTGACAGCATTCTGCAAAGCATTTCCCTATTTCATATACGACGCTGTGTTGAAAGATCCTCGTTCTTTAGATCCTTGGAACTTACCAAATACGCATTTTTAATAGTTGTAGGAATTATGTTCATCTTTATATTGAATGTTTTATAGTTCGGCTTCCACTCGCCCAGTTCACCTGCTAAATATGGTAGTTTTGGCATATTCAAATCTGTTCTAAAGTTGTTTACCATAATTCGCAGATGTTCCAGATATCTCTCTACATCATCCGCATCAAATTCGCCTTGATGCCAAGGCTGGCGTAATACCAGTCTGCCAATTTATTTGGCTCTTTTATGTTAATTTCATAGTGTTCAAATTCCATTCGTTTTAGAAAATACAAGTTTATTAATTGTTGTTCAACTATTCATGACTCATGAGAACAATGGTTGGGCAACAATAATGTTGATTTCCTTTTTCACCATTTCAATAAAATTCTGCCTATCTCTGAATTTTATATTTTCCAGCTCCCAGCCACTAATAAAATAAAAGTGAAATTCCTGGTTTTCCTGAATATGAATTCTGGCGTAGTATGTGCCATTTACTTCTCTTCCATCCGATGTGGGCAAATCTCCATATCCCTCATAATATTTTTTTGGCACTACAAGTGCCATTCCCAAAAAATATTCTCTATTATACGTTTGTTTGTCATGTGTTATCAAGGCTATATAATCATCATTAACTTCCACAATTGAAATTGGGTTTCTATTATTAGTATTCACTAACCCCACAATAAGTCTTTCATCTTTTTTTAGCCCGTTTATTTTGACTGTATTTTTATAGGCATGGTTTCCCGGAGTAATGGAAACTTCTTCGCTTACCGTATACAAATCACTTTCTGTTTTCCAATTGACAAAATCTAGCTTAAATGAAGATAGAAGAGGGCCATTATTCAGCATCTTGTATATACTGATATCCACATCACCAATAGTATCGTTCACCGTAACTCCTAATCTGTAGATTGAATCGTTCTTCTCAATGGCGATTCCTCCCGCACCCAAGGAATTTCCAACACTTAGGATATCTCTACCCCAATCCCTTAAAACATGATAATTGTCCTCTGTTTCCCCATTATCATTAAGTCCCACACCATCCATAACCAAACCTGGTTCTTTTTTTCCAAAAATGTCCCGGGCATTCCGACGGTCAAAATAATGTCTATAGGCTACCTTATCATTTTCCCAGGCCGGCCCATCTGTCTGGTAAGAGTAAGAGTTGGAATTTTTTCTAGACAGTGAATATTTTAAAAGGGTGTCACATTTAAGAATTACTACCGAATCATTTACTTTTTTACCTAACCTGACCGCCGTTTCATTTTTAAAACCTCTTGGGCTGCTTTCCCAATTAATAGATAAGGTTTGTTTCCCTCCGGCATGAATATTCAATACAACTCCAACTTTTCTGTATGATTTTCCCTCCTCATCAAGCAAGTCATAAGGGATGCTATTATTTTGGACATCCCTTATTTCAAGATATAGCGAATCAGAATTTGAAACCTTCAATTTGTTCGCTGGAATGACTATGTATTTATTTTCCCAATCCAAATTGGAAGGGTTTATTACAGTTACAGTTCCGCTATTATTAACACAGGATGTAACAATAACAGTCAAACAAGCAATAAAAAACGTTTTAAATATTCTCATCATACAAAATTTAATTCAAGTAACTAATAGTGCTAATGTATTCAAGTATTAAAATGAACTTTTCAAGCCAATCTGTTCTAATACATTCATGTTTTTTCATCACATAAATATATTGTAATCAGACAAATACGTAAATCAGTCGTTTTTATGTCATATTAAAAATCAATACTCAATTCGAAAAATACTGAAGCGCCGTTTAAAAATTTGTTCGTTTGGTTTTTGGAAATCACTTTTCACTTAATGCCGCTGCACACCATAAAAGAGGGGCATGGCCATGTAGATCACCAACAGTTCGGGGTCGGTTCATGTAATGATCCCGACTGTTCTTGATACTAGTTCCGCGACAAACTTCGGTCAGGTCGCCATCTGCGTTAATGTAGCCTGTTAAGGCCAACCAACCTTTACGAGCTGCCGACCCGTAGGTTTTTTTATTCAACCAGCCTTTTTTTACTCCAATAATCATAGCATAAGTAAACATCCCGGTTGCCGAGGTCTCCTTCCAGGCTTCTTCATCGTCTATGATTTGTAACCACATCCCATCTTCTTCCTGATATTTCAACAAGGCTGACATCATTTTGTGGTAACCTTCAAAGATACGCTCCCGGTTGGGGTTTTCTTTTGGAAGAATACGAAGAATCTCGGCCATTCCAACTGCCATCCAACCATTTCCTCTTCCCCAACTGAAATGCGCTTCTGGAGAATGATAAAACAACCCATTATTTAATTGTAATTCATCCAGGTACAAAACCATTTCCTTAGCCGCCCGGTCAATATATTTGGTTTGATTAGTTACCCTAAATGCCTGTGCCTGTACCGCTGTGATCATGAACATATCATCAATCCACATACGGGTTTGCCAGGTATAGCCTTTATCTGCCAATTGTCTTTGTTCCTGGGTTGCATCCTCCGGTACTATCCATTGACTATCGGCATATTTTAATCCCAAATCAAGATATTTTTGCTCCCCGGTTTGAAGATACAATTCTAGTGGAAGTGCCCCAAAAACATTGTTGTCAACATGGTTAGGTTTGGGTAGTAGATTTGATTCTTCATTAAACAATGGTTGAAAACGGTCTTCAAAACGACCTAAAAGCTTTTTGTTTTTTGTTGCTTCGGCAAACCACATTCCACCAAGCCAGGTACAAACATCAGGATAGGTGATTTGTTTCGGTGGTTTTGGTGGCTTCGTATTTCCGAACTGAGAATGGGGTGAATTCAAATACTTTTCGGCAATTCGCAGGCCAATCTCCTGTGGCGACTTACCTACAGGCCAATTTTCTAAATCATAGTCTTTATTTTGTCCGACGGAGTTAGCTACAATCAATATCAAAAACAGTGGTATTAAATATTTTCTCATTTTTTTTATTTTAAAAATTCATTAACTTAATTTGTTTGTTTCTATTTTTTGCTCATTCGTTTAATTCCTGAGCCAAACCGATAAAATGTGTTGGCGCCTTGAAAGCAATTGCTAACTTAATAACCTGAACGGTTACATTTATCTAACTGTCCCGTCACCCGGATTCAATCAGTGAGGAACAAATTTCATGTCCCTGCTAAATATGACCTTGCTTAGAATTACTTTTCCGCTGAAATTGCTAATTAATAAGGGCCATTGTCCAGGAGTAGCTGTAATCTTCCCCGGTACTTTCACCCAATGAAATTTCTTGTTATTTGCTACAGATACTTCTCCTACATAGTCTTGGTTAAATTCCACCCTTATTTTGTTCCCGTCCCCACTTGTTGATTTTACAAACAACCACATTTCACAATCAATTTCTTCTGCCACACCTATTGAAAACTCTATTTGTGCCTTGTCATTTGGTATCTCACTATTTAATTCAATATTATTTTCACCGATCTCCTTTACGTTTCCATAGGTATAGGCAAAATTTTTCACTTCAATTTTATTTATGGGATCCTCGCTTAAGAACAGTTGCTTTCCCTCTCCTTCTTTGATATACCTGATGGTGACCATATCCGATACTATTGATTGGCTATCTGAACAGCTCATTGAAAACTGGTAAAGCCCTTCCTTTTGTAATTTGACACTTGCAACCAACTGGTTCGAATTTGTCAACTCAGCCTGTGCCGGTCCTTTTTCCTGCTTCCATTGATAAGTCAAAGGTCTGTCAGTAGTATTTAGTGTCTTTCCAACTAAAACCACATGAGTTACAGGCGATTTAATTGCACGATCTTCACCTGCATCAACCTGAAGAGGTGCTATATAGTGAACATTTTGCTTTCGCAGGCCTCTTTCAATGGCTCCAATATCAGGTGCTTTTCCAGTAAAATAGTCATTAGGGATTGTGGGATTTTCGGCACCTTCTAGACCAAATGTAGTTATCCCGGCATCAATACAGGGACTGCTATCGGAAGGGTAAAAAGTGTTTTCATCTATTGAGGGGTCGGTAGAAAAAATATTCCCCTTTTGGGTCACAGCCGCATCAATTTCAATAAAATCATTTTCTCCGTTTTGAAAAAACAGGTTGTTCCGGATTACTGAGTTAGCGCCAAACAACTTAAACCCTCCCAATGAATTATTAAAAATAAGATTGTTAAAAGCAATAATGCGATTTCCACCGGTCGCGCCCATCTGGCAACCTGTCACGGTATTATTATAAAAATAAACTTTTTCGTCCATTTTTTTTGCCCCACTTAAATCTTCACGTGTATGTGCGCCCTCCATGCTCCCAAGTCCTGTCTTACAGTTTAGAAAAAGGTTGTGGTGAATCTGGAATTCTTTACCCGTAAATTCATCATAGGAAATTAGCTGGACCGCGGCATTGTTACTGCCCATTATTGTATTCTGTCGTATGGTATATTTTATATCCTGATTATGTGCCTTAAACAACCTTATCTCAATTCCATCGTCATTACTATTTATAAACACGTTATGTTCAACCAAGATGTCACTTCCTGAATTTTCATCGTCCAAAGTAATATCCAAATCAAGCGCATCGTCCCTGTCATTCTCCGCGGTATTGTATGCCACATATCCCCCACCGTCAGATTCAAAACTCATTCCATCCAGGTTATTGGAAAAATGATTATGAACAATGGTTGCTCTTGCTTTAATGTTTAGTGTATGATTGCCGTTTATCAATTTGAGTCCGCTTATCTCCACCCCATCCGTATTTATCGTAAAAAGAATTTTATCCTCTGAATCAATAATAGTCTCTTCAATTTTTGATTCATCGCCGGATAATTTCCATTCAGAAGAGATAGTAACGGCCTTATTAATCTCGATCTCGTTTTCCATATATGTTCCTGGTGAAATAATTATCCAATCGCCATCCATGGAATTTGCAACTGCTGCTGCAATGCTTGGAAATTCGGCAGGAACTTTAAGTACCCGTTGGCCGGAACGAATCGCACTGCCAACGTCAGTAGCTGCCTGCAAAAAAGGGCTCCTTATTAGAACCGGTTCTATATGTTTTAGGTTTGTGTTGTTTGCGTTAGCGAAAACAACAAACAACAAAAAAGGTAGTAAAAAGTAAACTTTCATCATTTATTAATTTTAATGTATGTCATTTCTTTTTCACGGGATTACTATGTCAAATAGTAATTTTCTGTGAGATTGACCTTTTGGTTAATAACTACTACTAAATAAAAAAGGATATTCTAAATTAGTATTTACTGTAATTTGAAGCGGAATTGCCCCTGCTTCGACTTGTACCCGTGTAATTTCCTGTTCATCTGGCCATGGCTTATCTTTTATCCAAATATGTCCGTCTCCATTTAGAAAAAGTATAGGTTTATCAAAACTCTTAGCGGCAGGTAAAAATTTATCCGTAAAAGGCTTAAATTTAGTGAGTCCATCATCTTTCAGGATATTGGCATGTGCAAAAATAACGGCAGCTTCTATATGGTTTTTTTCTTTCGCCAAAAGCTCCTGAATAAAATTGCCATCATCGGTTAATCGTTGTTCCCATTCATTTTTGTCATGAACACGACTACCTACTAAATTTATACCGATAAACAGAACTTTATTCTGAATCCAACTAAAATTTTCGATACGTTCTTTTTGATAATGTACGGGTTGATCAAATGACCAATTCTCATTAAAATGTAAAAAATACTTTTTCCAAAGACCAAAAGCTTCTACCGGATCCTTACAATCGTTATATTCATTATCACCCAAGACTATAAAGGTTGGAGTTTTAAAATTTCGAAGTATACTGTCCGTATCTTTATAATGATATTCATCGCATGGTATTCCACCAGTCTTAATATCTCCTAAATGAATGATAAATTCGGACTTACTCTTATCATTATGTTCCTTTACAAAGTCAATTAACTCTGCACGTTTTACATCACCGTAGGGGACATCACCAATTGCGCTGAACACTACTGGAGATATTTTCTTCTGTTTTGAGTTTTTGTCTTTAGTATCTAAACATGATAACACAAGACACAACAGCCCGCATAAAAACAGGATTTGTTTAAATTTAAAATTCATTTTAGAACTGAATAATGAGTTAATATTTGTTATTTATAGACCCCAAGCCTGGAGTACCAGATTTAAAAATGAAATCATAACATATATTTCCAGCGGTAATAACTATAAACTGACTTCCCCTACCATAAATTTATTGAGAGGCTGTTACTATATTCTCGCTATCTTTATTATATGCTTGAGGTCCAATAGAAAACATAAGAAGAAAAAAAACTATTTTCTTCTTATGTTTTCTATTATAACTTAAATTTCAAGCTAACATTAATATCCTGGATTTTGTACCAGCTTTGGGTTAGAGGAAATCTGTACTGACGGTATAGGGTATATGCCCCTGGATTCTGGAGTGTCAGAAGTATGAAACTTCCACCTTCCTGTAAAGAAAGTGCCAAAACGAATCATATCCCTTCTTCTACTGCCTTCCCACAATAATTCCCTTGACCTTTCATCTTCTATATCCTGAAGACTAAGAGCGGTTAAGGGGTCTGCATTGCTTCGTGACCTTACGTCATTGACAAGTCCTAAGGCTTCAGTTGAATTTCCACCACCAATTCTAAAAAGTGACTCTGCTTTAGTAAGTAAAACATCGGAATAGCGCATAAGAACGACGTCATTATTTGCATCGCGACCTACCCATTGTCCGTCTGGTACATACTTAAGCACCCTAAAACCTTCATTATCTAAAGCGGCTATAGGATCCTCCCCTATCGGAATCAAATCCAACTGAATTCCATTTGGATCAATTAATGGATCGTCATTTAAATAAGTTTGGGGTCCATGAAGGATATAATTGCGACGTATGTCATTTACATCATATCGGTCAAAGGCTTTCTCAAAAGTATTATATCCATTCGCTGGTGTAAAAGGAAGATTATAAACCAACTTATGAAGTGGATGCAGCGCTCCCCTGACATAATTATTTTTACCTGCATTAACCGAAGGATCAATGGAAAAAGAAGAAATCAGCTCTTTTGAATTGTAATTGTCACCGGTAAAGTTATCGATAAAATTAGGCTCTAAAATATATCCGTTTGAATTAATTACTTTATTACTCATTTCAAGAGCATCATTCCAATGCTCTGTGCCTGAGTAAACTTCACCATTTAAATATACAGTCGCCAAAGCAGCATATATTGATTCTTTGGTAAATCTTGGATAATAAGCCGCTCGATCAACTTCTGTTATAGATGGCAAATTTACAGCTGCGGAAAGCATTTCAGATACTACAAAATCAAAAACTTCACTTCGGCTACTAGTCTCCGGCAAATTATTTTGATCTATCCTGGCATCGGTTACAATAGGGACATTGCCCCAAAAATCCATAGCATAAAAATAAGCATATGCCCTTAAAGCTTTAACTTCTGCAATAGGACCACTAAGATTCTCGGCTTCCGGGGATTCTTCTATACTCTGGAGCACCGCATTAGCAGCACCTATAACTCCAAAAACTTCATCCCAAGCATCACCATTTTTACCATTCTCAGAACTCACATCATGGGTGACAAATTCCAGATAACTTCCACCACTGAACCATCCGCCACTTGCCCTTCCAACTACAATGAATTCATCTGTTCCCAATTCCTGACTTCTCCAGGCATTATTATAATTAGCAAAACCCGACATCCTCTGGTATACTCCAACAACGGAAGATAAGGCCTGATCTTCAGTTTTGTAATAATTTTCAGGAGATAAAACCCCAAAGAGCTCTTCATCCAAATCATCTGCACATCCACTTAGTAGAAAGAAGGGAAGTAGCAATAAAATCCATTTTCTATTATATAAACTTTTCATTTTTTTATTTTTTATAGGTTTTTAATAAAAGAATTTAAAACTTGATTCTTCCGCCAATAGAAATATTCTTAGATCTGGGATATGCCAGGTAATCTATCCCCAAAGGTGCAACTCCACCACCACTCGTGTCTGAATTGACCTCCGGATCTTGACCAGAATAATTTGTGATCACAAAAAGATTTTCCATTGTAACATATATTCGGGGAGCAATTAATGCGCTTTCCGACGATACGTTAAAAGTATATCCCATAGTAAGATTATTCAATCTTATAAAAGACCCATCTTCAATCCATCTTGACGAATAGGTTTTTCTCTGTTGCCTATCCAACCCATCATTCACAGCACTGCGAAGTATATTTTTAGCCGGGAGGATACCTTTGTAGGATAGATTAAGAGCAGTAAGATTTAGGACATCATTACCAACCGATCCCCTAAAGTTAAAACTAAGGTCTAAATTCTTATAACCAAAAGTATTATTAAAGCCAAAAGTAAAGTCGGGCATGGCATTACCAATAACCTGATTTCCATCTTCAAACTGTTCTTCCCCATTTTCAATTCCAGTGAATTTTAAACCATAAAAAGTTCCCAATGACAATCCGGGAGATATTAATTGGGAATAAGGAGTTAACCCGGTAGATGGTAACTCACCATAAAGGATTTCATCTGTAGAAAAAGATTCGTTGGATAGGCTAATAACCTCGTTCTTATTAGAACTTATATTTGCATTTGCGCTCCAAATAAAATTCTGGTTCTTAATAATATCACCTCCCAAGGTGAATTCTATCCCTGAATTTTGAACTTCGCCAACATTAGCCAATTGGGTAGATACAACTGAAGGAGAGGGAACAAGAATACTTAATAAAAGATTTGAAGTGTTCTTTTTATAATAATCAAATACCCCAAACATCCGTCCTTTAAATAATTGGAAATCCAGTCCCAAATCAAATTGAGCGGTTTCTTCCCATTGTAAATTAGGATTGGCATATTGTTGTGGAAGTACTACCGTAAGTCTATTTCCCCCCACCAAATAGCCAGTTGTACTCGCGCCTAAAGTTGTAATTGAGTTTAAATTTCCAATTTCCTGATTACCTGTCACACCGTAACTTAACCTAAGTTTCAAATCGTTAATAAAATTTTCTTCAGGAAAGAAATTCTCATTAGAGACCCTCCAAGCTACAGATCCGGAAGGGAAAGTTCCCCATTTATTTCCGTCCCCAAAGCGACTAGAACCATCTTGCCGTAGAGTAGCTGTTAACAGATACCTATTTTTAAATGCATAATTTATTCGCCCATAATAGGAAATTAAAGTATTGGTAGTTTTATAATCACTTACGTTGTTAACCGTATTGGCCGCTTGTAAGCTGTTCCATTTAAATTCATCAGAAATAAAACCCGAAGCGCTAATCCGATAACCCTCATCCGTAAAATTTTGATAAGAATACCCGGCAATAGCATTTAATGAATGATCATTATCCAGACCTATAAAATCTTGATACCTTAATGTTGTTTCAAATAATTTACTCGAATTTCCAGTGTTCTGCTTATTGGCGATTCCCCCAACACCTTCTCCAAGAGGATTGAGTTTCTGGATATAAGAGTTTCTTTGAATATCTAGATGAGTGTATCCCAAATTAACATTTACACTTAAAGGTTTAATAATTTTATATGTAGTGGAAAGATTTCCAAATAAGCTTCTGGTATTGGACTCATCTTCTATTTCATTAGCATAAGAAACAGGATTTACTGTAAACTGGCTATATTGTGTGAAATTCCCACTTTCATCACGTATAGGATAGGTTGGGTTAAAGACATATGCATCAAATAACATATTGGTGCCATTTTCACCTCCTATATTATTGGAGATGGGAGCATTACTCGCCTCAATAAGAGAGGAGTTCATTCTTAAATCGAATGCCAGCTTACCATCAAACACTTCATGATTAATCCCAATTGAAGTGGTAGTAATACTCTGTTCGGAGCCTATTACCACGCCTTCCAAAGTACTGTGTCCTAACGAACCCCGATATCTTGAAGCATCCCCTCCGCCACTTAATGAAAGGTTATAGTCTTGCGAAAGACCAGTAGTAAATATTTCATCCTGCCAATTAGTTCTGGCTCCTTGATCGTCAAGAGGTAACCCAAGCTCGTTCACCAGGTTTACATATTCATCTGCACTTAATATATCCAACTTTTTTGACACCGTGGAAAATCCGGTACTTGCCGAAAAATCGGTAGTCAATTTGCCCTTGTGTCCCATTTTTGTAGTTACAACAATTACCCCATTGGCCCCTCTGGAGCCATAAATGGCCGTGGCAGAGGCATCCTTAAGGACTGTGATACTTTCAATATCATTTGAATTGATGCTATTTAATGGGTTTACAGGCTCCTGATCAAAATAATTATTTCCACCAGATCCTATGTTCGCCTGCCTGGCTGGAGATGAGGTAGATATGGGAACTCCATCAATGACATACAAAGGGTCATTTGAAGCGGAAATTGACGTGCCTCCTCTAATTCTTACCGTATTCGACCCTCCCGGTTTACCGCTATTTTTTGAGATGCTAACTCCTGCCATTTTTCCTTCCATCAGTTGCTGGACATTTTGTTGAGATCCTTCTGGAAAATCATCAGAGCCTAAAGAAGTAATCGAACCTGTAACATCCTCCTTTCGTTGGGTACCATATCCAACAACAACGATTTCGTTCAAAGCGCCAGCACTTTCTATCAGTGTAATTGTAATGTTCGCTTGCCCCTTTACCATCACTTCCTGGGTGGCAAAACCAATATAGGAGACCATCAAAGTGGAATTTTCTTCGGAAACATTCAATGAATAGTTGCCATCAAAATCAGTCATGACCCCATTGGAGGTTCCTTTCTCAACAATACTTGCGCCTGGCAAAGGTTGACCGTTAGTATCGGAAACTATTCCGGACACCGTAAATTTTTGCTGCGTTATATTTGAGGAAGTAGTTGCACTAATTACTATTATATTCCCTTTAATATCTATTTTAAAATCCTTGTCAAAAAAACAAGTTTCAAATAATTTATTGGCTCGGATTGTCCCTTTTGTTAATTTTACTTTAGGTAAATCATTAAAAATACCCTCTTGATAAATAAAAGAATAATCGGTCTGATCTCTTAATAAGCCAAACACTTCATATATGGATACTACTTGATCCTTGTCAATGTGAACCTTAGTATTCTGCGAGAAAATATCACTTGAAGTAAATCCAAATGCAGTGGAACAAAGCAAAAAAATGAATGTTTTCATCATAAACTTCATTAGCCCTATCCGTTTACGGAAAAGATGGTTAGTAAATTTAAATTTCATATTTTTGTGTATTAGTTGGTTAAACATTATTAATCAATTGATTCAAAGAGGGGACAAAAGCACATTACTGTCCAGGTATAAACTTTGTTCCCTTTATTTTATGGTAACTTTCTTGTTCTTTATCTCATATGCATTTATAGATTTAGTAGTTAATATACTGTTTAATATTCCCTCGATAGGTTCTTCTTTCCTCAATAAACCATTAAATTTTACATCTCTAAGCTCTGGTTTGGAAAATTCGATATCTACATCGTACCAGCGTGATAATACCTTGGCAATCTGTTCCAAAGACTTGCCCTTAAAAATAAAGAAACCCTTTCTCCAAGAAATCTCCTGGTTTACATCAGCTGGGTTTATGTTAATAACATTATTTTTGAGATCCAAATTAGACTGCTGATTTGGCTCGAGAGTCTCTTTAGTAGTAGCTGTACTAATAACTACTTTACCTTCTACCAGTGTGGTATAAATATTCGTTTCATCCTTGTAGGCCTTTATATTAAAAGAGGTTCCCAGAACCTCGACCTCTTGGGACGGGTTCAAAACCTTAAATGTTGCTCCCAGGTGTTCCGTACTTGGAGATACCTCAAAATAAGCTTCTCCATAGACCAATTCCACGATTCTTGTTTTCCCTTTTACAAAGTCAACGGGGAATTTTAACTGACTTTCTGAGTTAAGCCACACCAAAGTTCCATCTGCTAATTTTATATGAAACTGACCACCTCGTGGAATTGTCAGATAATTATAAGCTATTTTGGTATTTTTAATATTGGAGGAATCGTACACCAATTCTTCCCCATTACTTTGTACGTTTTTTGTACGTATAACTTTTCCTTTTTCTAATTCTATTTTTGAACCGTCTTCCAAAGTAAGGGTAGCCTTGTCTGTACCTGCTTTAATTTTATTGCTAATTGTTACTGGTGCCGTTGTTTTATAATTTTTTGAATCTAATATATTTTCTAGGAATCCATTTTTAATAAAATACCCGACCCCCAATAACAGCAGCATTATTGCGGCATATTGTGCAAACCTCTGGACTTTGCGTATTTTCTGAGCTCTTTTTTCCCGCCTAATAAACTGCAGTAAGCGTTCTTTGGACTTCTCTGTACCAAATCTTTTCATGTTCAAATCGATTATATGATTTATTTTTACATATTTCAGAAACTCCTCCTTGTTGGAAGCGTTTTCGATCCACTTGGAGAGCTCATCCAATTCAGATAGCGTCGCCTTTCTTGTGAAATATTTTATAATTAAGTTTTGAATTATTTTAGACATTAGGTATAGATTATATAATTAAAACGCAAAAATTTTACACAACCCTTGCTTTTTTGATTATTATTTTTGTTATTGTCAAATATTCACACCTGTAATTATAATTTTCACAATATGAAAATCGCTTATATAGACCAAGTTACTTTTGTTAAAGGCCTAAAAAAGGGTAATTCAAAAGCGTATACTTATTTGGTTGAAACCTACCACCATAGGCTATGTACCTATGCTTATGGACTTATTGGCGATCATGATTTATCTGAGGATATCGTTCAAAACGTCTTTATTAAAATCTGGAAACAGCGCGAAAAATTAAAAGATGATGTTGACCTAAAAAATTATTTGTATAAATCTGTATATAATGGATTTGTTGATCAATACAGAAAAATAAGGCCGGTTTTTTCATTGGAAAAAGTACATATCGATTTCCTTGGAGTATTTGTTCAGGAAGATTCAGATAATTCGTTGGAAAGACTAATTGCGCAAGTGAAAATTGAAATTGATAATCTCCCTCCAAAATGTAAAAAAGCCTTTATATTGAGCAAAACAGAAGGCCTTACTAATATAGAAATCGCAGAGTATTTAAATATTTCTGTAAAATCTGTAGAAGGGCATATTACTAAGGCATTCACAATTTTACGCAAAACCCTTGATCCTAAAATGAACGAAATCTTCCTATTACTATTTGCGATGGATGCAAAGCTTGAATCTTAATTTTATCGGTGCGTTGTCCCCTTATAAAAACAAAAAATCCGTAACAACTTGTTTTTTAGGTCACTACGGATTGAGTCTGTGATACCAACTGCACCCGAAATTCCTGTTCCATTTTCATAAAATACGTTTAATGCTGTGTGGTCATCTAAATTATATTTCTTATTAAATTCCAATGTTTTACCGTAGGATGCATTTAAAACCTCAATTTTTAATTACAACATAACCGGAGAGTTAACAATTAAATTCAAGGTCCATTTGTGAACAAAATAATTTTAAATTCTAATCTCTAGTTCGATAAAAACTATCAGATTTGACATTATTATCCCTTCAATATTATTTATTGAACGCTAAAAATTATAAATTGGTGGAGGACTCCAAATTGCTTTGAATTGAGGGGAAATAAGTAATTGAACCAAATGTATAAAAAAGGAAATGGTCCAATTTTTTCATCGAGTAATTAACCTTTGGCGGAAAATAATTGTGGTTATTATCTTACATCCTGAAAAATACAAAAGGAAAAACATCCAATTTTATCAAAATACTGTATTTTAGTTAAAATTCATGGACAATATTATTTTTTGCTATCAGTTCAAAAAAATAAATTTAAGGATTCGCTATATTACATTTCGTTACATTTTTTCTGTAAATTCGTTTTTTCTCTTAAAACGGTCATAACATCCCTTACCTTGTCTGTCAAGGATTTTGGCATAATGCTAGGTTGTATGAAGGTTCTTATGCCCAAGCATTTTACATACACTTTCAATGGGAACAACGTTGTACAAAATTACTGTAGTTACAAAGGTGTGCCGGACCAGGTGAAAAGTTTTATTTTTATGAATTCCACACAAATTTGCAATTTCCTTTAGCTTCTTTTGAGCTTTTTTTAGTCCTGATTCTTGCCTCTTGTTTCCTTTCTCCATTCTCTTATTTCTTCAATACTCACAATCTTGTTTCAATTCTAACATCTCATAAAATTCCCACAGATAATTTTCAAATTAATTCAGGTCTCCCGCCTTTTGATTTTTTTTAGTCTTGGATCTTGACTCTTGACTCTTGACTCGTGTTTCTTTTATTGTTCCTTTTATCTGCTCAGGGTCTCTTCTCTATTTTCTTTTTTCTCAATTCTCAATTCTCAATACTAATATCTCAATTCTAATATCTCATTAAATTCCCGCAGATTTTCGCAGATTTAAAACGCAGATTACCGGAGATAATTTTCGAATTAATTCAGGCCTTCCCGTCTTTTGAGTTTTTTAGTCTTGGTTCTTGACTCTTGTTTCCTTTTTTCTATTTTCTCTTCTCTATTTTCTCAATACTCAATACTCAATACTAATATCTCAATTCTAATATCTCATAAAATTCCCGCAGATTCTCGCAGATTTAATACGCCGATTCCCGCAGATATTTTTCGAATTAATTCTGGTCCTCCGGCTTTAGACTTTTTTTAGTCTTGTTTCTTGACTCTTGTCTCTTGTTTCCTTTCTCTATTTTCTTTTTTCTCAATACTCAATACTCAAATCTCAATACTCACATCTCATTTAACAAAAAAAAACATATCGGATAATATTGTCCTATTTAAAATTATCCTATATTTGCATCAAATAATAATAGAATGTTTTCAAAAGCATGCGAATACGGAATTAGGGCAACCATATATATTGCGATGCAATCTTTGGAAGGAAATCGCGTGAACCTGAAGGAAATAGCAGCTTCAATAGATTCTCCGGTTGCCTTTACCGCAAAAATATTGCAACAGCTCGTTAAAAACAATATTGTTGAATCTGTAAAAGGTGCTAAAGGAGGTTTTCAAATAGAAAGATCAAGAATTGACATGATCAAATTGAACCAAATCGTTTCAGCTATAGACGGAGACAAAATATTCACGGGATGCGCATTGGGATTAAGTGAATGCAATGAAACCCTTCCCTGCCCGGTTCATTTTAAATTCAAGGAAATAAGGGATAACCTGGAACTAATGACAAAAGAAACCGGAATTTATGAATTGGCAACCGGCCTTGAGGTTGGACTAACCTTCTTAAAACGCTAAATTTTTAATTTTAAATAGGATAAAATTGTCCTACTTAAAATTTGATTATAAGATCACAAATCGAACAAGAAAAATTCAAATACTAATAATAACATTCATTTAAATAAGAGATCATGAACATTACAAAAGAAAAACACATCGGGAAAATTGTTGCGGAAGATTATCGCACTGCACAAATATTTAAGAATCACAAGATCGATTTTTGTTGCCAGGGCGGCAGAAGTATTGAAACCGTATGCGAGAATAAAACCTTTACCAGTGAAGAATTGATAGAGGAAATTGAGGCGATGCAGCAAAAATTTGAAGCTTCCAACGATTATAAATCCTGGCCCCTGGATTTGCTGGCCGATTATATCGAAAAAAAACACCACAGGTATGTGGAGGAAGGTTTTAAGGTGCTTATCCCATATTTGAATAAGCTCTGCAAAGTACACGGAGCAAACCATCCCGAATTATTTGAGATCACCAAAGAATTTAAAGAATCGGCTGTAGAATTAGGCTCACATATGGCAGAAGAGGAAAATGTCCTGTTTCCTTTTATCCGAAAACTGGTTCTGGCAAAACACGAAAATTCTGAAATTGAAAAGGCTCATTTTGGAACCGTGGAAAATCCCGTAGAAATGATGATGCAGGATCACGAAGCTGAAGGGGAACGCTTCAGAAAAATAGCAGAATTGAGCAATAATTATACTCCGCCGGAAGATGCCTGCAATACCTACAAGGTGAGTTTTGCCCTTTTGAATGAATTTGAACAGGATCTTCATCTTCATATCCATTTGGAAAACAACATTTTATTTCCAAAAGCTATCGCAATGGAGAAGGAATTAAACGCTTAAAAATTTCGGCTATCATGCTGCAAGGAGTCAATGTCCGGCTTTCAAATGTTACCGGACATTGATCTTTAATAGAATTTGAATAAATTTTATCTAAAAAATATGAAAACAGAAAAAAAACTATGGATTGCATTTGGTCTTGTAATGAGTATTTCATTTGCGGTATTACTTTATTACGGATACGAAATTTATCAACAGGCACCTCCTGTTCCCGAAGAGGTTGTGACCACAGAGGGCCAGGTATTGTTTACCGGACAAGAGATCAAGGACGGGCAAAATGTTTGGCAAAGTATGGGAGGTCAGGAAGTAGGCACCATTTGGGGACATGGCGCATATGTAGCTCCAGATTGGACTGCAGACTGGTTACATAGAGAAGCTGTTTTTATACTAAATAAATTTGCTCAGGCCGATTTTAATAAAGATTATGAGGCTGTTTCAGAAGAACATCAATCGGCTCTCAAGATTCGTTTGCAAAAAGATCTAAGGACTAATACTTATAATTCAACTACAGGGGAAATAACCATTTCGAAAAACCGGGCAGAAGCCGTTGCTTATTTGAGGGATTATTATAAAGGTTTGTTTACAAATGACCCCGCTTTTGACCAATTGCGTTCAGATTATGCGATCCCTAAAAATGCCATTAAAGACGATGTGAGAATGGGGAAAATGAGTGCATTTTTCTTCTGGGCAACCTGGGCTACCGTAACCGAACGTCCATTCAGCAATGTATCATACACCCATAACTGGCCTTCAGACAAGCTTGTTGGCAATGTCCCAACTACAGACCTTATGGTTTGGTCTGGCGTGAGTATAATACTGCTTATTCTTTGTATCGGGATTTTAGTGTTCTATCACGTTAAATCCGGGGAAGATGAAACTATTCCTGCTCCAACCGAGGATCCTCTGTTAAAAGAAGGTATGACCCCCTCTATGCACCTCATCAAAAAATATTTTTGGGTTGTGAGTTTGCTTATGGTAGTGCAAATGTTACTGGGTATTCTCACCGCACATTACGGTGTAGAAGGCAATGGTTTTTATGGCTTTGCTTTAGACCAATATCTGCCGTACGCGGTAACACGAACCTGGCATACACAACTGGCCATTTTCTGGATTGCCACGGCTTGGTTGGCTACAGGACTTTATATAGCCCCGGCTGTTTCGGGAAAAGATCCTAAATTCCAGTCATTTGGTGTAAACTTTCTGTTCGTTGCACTTTTGATAATTGTTGTAGGATCAATGATTGGCCAATGGTTTGGTGTAATGCAAAAACTTGATCTTGTCAGCAATTTCTGGTTCGGACATCAGGGTTATGAATACGTAGATCTTGGTCGCTTCTGGCAGATATTCCTGTTGGTGGGCTTGATATTATGGTTAGCATTAATGGTTCGTCCGTTACTGCCAATTTTAAAACGAAAAACCGAAGAGAAAAACCTGATCATTATGTTCCTGATTTCCTGTACGGCCATTGCGTTGTTTTATGGAGCCGGACTGATGTGGGGAAGACAAACCAATTTAGCTATTGCAGAATATTGGAGATGGTGGGTAGTTCACCTTTGGGTTGAAGGCTTCTTTGAAGTATTCGCTACCGTGGTTATCGCCTTTCTTTTTGTGCGTTTAGGCCTATTAAAAACCAAAACCGCCACTTTAAATGTGCTATTAGCAACCATTATATTTATGTCTGGTGGTATTTTGGGAACTTTCCACCATCTATATTTCGCGGGAACACCAAAAGCAATTATGGCATTAGGTGCGACCTTCAGTGCACTGGAAGTGGTTCCATTGACATTAATTGGATATGAAGCCTATCATAATTATAAATTAACCAAAGCTACCAAATGGATCAAAGATTACAAGTGGCCTATCTACTTTATGATCGCTGTGGCCTTTTGGAATTTCCTTGGCGCAGGTATCTTCGGATTTATTATCAATCCACCAATCGCTTTGTATTATGTTCAAGGCCTGAATACAACTCCACTTCACTCTCATACTGCTTTATTTGGAGTTTACGGAATGTTGGGAATTGGATTGATGCTTTTTGTATTGAGAAGTTTATACCGAAACGTTTCCTGGAACGACAAACTATTAAAAACCACTTTTTGGTCACTTAACATCGGATTGCTGGCAATGGCATTATTAAGCCTTTTACCAATGGGAATCTGGCAGGCAATTGCGAGTATTGAACACGGTATGTGGTACGCCCGTTCTTCAGAATTGATGCAGGATCCGGATATGATCACCTTAAAATGGCTACGCACAATTGGAGATGTTATTTTCGCTGTGGGAATGCTTACTCTTTGTTGGTTTGTATTTGACCTTACACTGAAAAACAAAAATAAGGATTATGACATACCCGTTAATAACAAGGGAATTTCAAAGGAAAAAGTGAACAAAACAGAACCTGTTGAAGCATAACATACGAACAGGAAAAATTTCGAAAGTAGTTTTTCCTGTTTATTTTAAATCAGAAATTATGAAATGAGCATAACAAAAACTCGATGCAAACACCAATGAATATAAGCGAATTACATATGACCAATAAAAAACAATAAATATTTACATATGAAACTCACAAAAGAAAAACATATCGGGGAAATTGTCGCGGAAGATTACCGAACCGCACAGATATTCAAAAATCACAAAATCGATTTCTGTTGCCAGGGAAACAGAAGTATTGAAACCGTATGCGAAAATAAAATTTTTAGCAGTAAAGAATTGATTGAGGAAATTGAGACGATGCGGCAAAAATCTGAAACTTCCAACGATTACAAATCCTGGCCCCTTGATCTTTTAGCCGATTATATCGAGAAAAAACACCACCGTTATGTGGAAGAAAGCTCTCAGGTACTGATGCCTTATTTGGCAAAACTCTGTAAAGTACATGGGGAAAACCATCCTGAATTATTTGAGATAACCAGTGAATTTAAAAAATCGGTAACCGAATTGGCTTCTCATATGAAAAGGGAAGAACTTATCTTGTTTCCATATATCCGTAAACTGGTTAACGCAGAACAAGAGAATTCTGAAATTGTAAAGCCTCATTTCGGATCGGTAAAAAATCCGGTAGAAATGATGATGCAGGAGCACGAAGTTGAAGGGGAACGCTTCAGAATAATAGCCGGATTGAGCGATAATTATACTCCGCCCGAAGATGCCTGCAATACGTACAGGGTGAGTCTTGCCCTTCTGAACGAATTTGAACAGGATTTGCATCTTCATATTCACCTTGAAAACAATATTTTATTTCCAAAAGCGATCGCTTTAGAGAAAAAACTTAATTCCTGAAGGATTTTTTCAAAACACCTGAATTTCAAAACATCTGAATTATGAAAATATAAAATTAAACCGTCTTTAATTTCTTTTAGTTTAAGGTGACGAAAATATATTAACATATAAAATTACCTAACATTTTATGTGTTAACTTAATAGTCTATTATCTTTATTCTTTGATCCGGTTAATATGATTAAAACAAAACGAATTTATGACTCTCCATCCCCCGAAGATGGATACAGGATTTTGGTGGATAAACTTTGGCCCCGTGGCATTAAAAAAGAAGATGCAAAATTAGATGAATGGGCAAAAAATCTTGCTCCCTCCAATACGTTGAGGAAATGGTTTGATCATAAAGAGGAAAGGTTTGAGGAATTCTCTCAACGTTACAAGGAAGAATTACGGGAGCAGAAGGATGGATTGAATCATATACTGGAAGTTGCATCAAATAAAGATGTCACTCTACTTTATGCTGCAAAAAATACTAACTTAAATAATGCGGCGGTGCTCTACAAAGTCTTAAAATCTATTAAAAATGAAAACAAAATATAGCTATGACACCGTAATTGAAGCTTTAAACGACCTCATAGAAAGAGGTTATTCCAATGACTTTTCAATTCTTGCCGATGATGAATGTTTGATATGCAATCAAACTTCCCAACAATTATCCCCGGAGGAATTTGAGATCGATGAAATATACCGTTTTGAAGGAATGACAGATCCTGGTGATGAAATGATCTTATATGCCATTTCCTCAAAAAACCATAACATTAAAGGAACCGTATTGAATGCTTATGGAATGTATTCAAATTCAGATACCTCAAAAATAGTTGAGCGCTTAAAAACTTCTTTAAATTTCAACTCCTGAAGGGATTGAGGAATTATAGAAATGAATTTCAAGGCTCTTTTTTACCTTTACAGAAACAGAACCGCCTTGCATTTAAAGAAAACAGAACCTGGAAAATCTAAAATAGTTTAGAATAGACCTTTGGGAATTATACTTATGAAAAAATACGATATCCATTTCATCGTAAACTACATGGAAGAAGAATTTTTTATAAAGACATATCTCAATGAGTATAATAATTTAATGCAATTATTAAGGGAAAAGGTTTTTTTGGATGATTTCGGAGAATGTAAGGGAACTGGCAAATGTGGTACGTGCCTGATTGAAATATCAGGAAATACCGGAAATTCTCAAATTATGGACAGAAACGAGCCAAATACCTTGATAAAAATGGGGATAAATCATCCACTTATTCGATTATCCTGCCAGATATTAGTTTCGCTAGACTTGCACAATGCGTCAGTAACAATTATAGATAACGATGCTATTTAATAAGACAAGAAATTATTTTTATAAAAAAATTTAAAATGGAACCAAAAAAACCGATCAAAAGAGACAAAGTCCTTCAGCCTTTAAGCCACGACCACCATCAGGGTTTATTGTTGTGTTGGAAAATACGCACCGGCATTAAAAAAGGAATTGAACTGGAACGGATCAAAACCTATACAGATTGGTTTTATAAAACCCATTTAGTTCCTCATTTTGAAACAGAGGAAGCCTGGATCTTTCCAATTTTGGGAAATGACCATGAAATGGTCAAAAAAGCGCTGACTGAACACCGCAGGATAAAACGTTTATGTGAATCTACGGAAGATCAGAAAAGAAATCTGAGCCTTTTGGAAGAAGAACTGGAAAGTCATATTAGATTTGAAGAACGTATCTTATTCAATGAAATACAAACAACGGCTTCTGCAGAAGACCTATTAATGATAGCCGAAAAACACATAGAAAGTGAATTTTTGGAGAATACCGATGATCAATTCTGGAAGTAAGTTAAAATCACCACTAAGACACCAAAGTACAAATTTTTCTTAGTGAACCTTTGAGTCTTAGAGCCTTTGTGGCACAATAACATCCCCGGTTTGTCATTCTGAACGCAGTGAAGAATCCCGCGTTCTCAACAGACGAATCACCCCTGATTTGTCATTCTGAATGCAGTGAAGAATCCCTCGCTCTCAATGGACGAATCATAATTAAAAACCGATAACATTGTCACTACTCCCAGCCCGCGCATTTAACAGACTGCAATTCACTGTGGCATAAATTATATAACAATTGATGTATCAATTTAATTGTCTTTCATCTATTATCTATATTCTTTCGTCTGTTTAATAACTTCCGGATTTGCCCAAAACCAAAAAAAATCCGGCTTTCACCGGATTTTTGATTCAAACAAATATTATTAAGCATTTACTTTTTTATAAGCATCAGAATGCACAGTTGACACTGCCCGACCAGAAGGATCGTTCTGGTTTTTAAAACTCTCATCCCATTCCAACGCAATTTTAGTGCTGCAGGCAACCGAGGCTTCTTGAGGTACACAAAGCGCTGCGGCATCTGAAGGAAAATGTTCCTGAAAAATAGAACGATAATAAAATTCTTCCTTGTTTGTCGGCGTTTGTAACGGAAATTTATATTTGGCATTCGCCAATTGTTCATCGGTAACTTCTACTGCCACAACCTCTTTCAAAGTGTCAATCCAGCTGTATCCAACACCGTCAGAAAATTGCTCTTTTTGTCTCCACGCCACGCTTGCAGGCAAATAGCTTTCAAAAGCTTTACGTACTACCCATTTCTCCATGCGCTCGCCGTTGATCATTTTGTCCTGAGGGTTAATTCGCATTGCCACATCCATAAATTCCTTGTCCAAAAACGGCACACGGCCCTCAATTCCCCAGGAGGCTAAACTTTTGTTCGCACGTAAACAGTCATACATATGTAATTTACTCAATTTACGAACTGTTTCTTCGTGAAATTCCTTTTTATCTGGCGCTTTATGAAAGTATAAATAACCTCCAAATAACTCATCAGCCCCTTCACCCGAAAGCAGCATTTTCACACCCATTGATTTTATCACCCGCGCCATTAAATACATAGGAGTTGAAGCACGAATGGTTGTAATATCGTAAGTTTC
>Ga0307487_1000857_pt1 | contig 22858 bp, 20 predicted proteins | sample CBIW12metaG_FD_203665 | JGI IMG/M metagenome (GOLD analysis project Ga0307487, IMG submission 203665) | Sea-ice brine microbial communities from Beaufort Sea near Barrow, Alaska, United States - CBIW 1.2 | ecosystem: Environmental > Aquatic > Marine > Coastal | place: USA: Alaska | collected... | reverse complement strand
GCTTGCCTCCCCGCGACAAATTCGTCCACCTGTACGTTGCCATCCATGGGAGAGGCTCCACTGGATTTCATTCCTTCCCGGACTTTATGCATAAAAAGCCTTGCTGTATTCTCTGAAACTCCGTAGCAGACAGCCATATAGCTACTTGACAGGCTCTTGGTCGTTGTTGACATCTCTAAACATATGAAAAAAGCCTTGTGGACACCAAACTTGACTTTATGAAAAAGTGTATTTGCCATGGCTGATTCGGTCTTACTGCAACTGTTACAGGTCGGTGAATAGTCTTTGCGTACCTGGCATCTGGTATGGCCACACTTTTTGCACTCATAACCGGATTCCCATTTGAGCTCGGAGAGATAGTTCTTGCACTCTTCGTTAGTTTTGAACCGAACAGAGAACTCCAGAAGGTTTTATCCTTTAAATATATCAATTTAAGTTGTGACCTCTAAAAGACTATTTGTATAAAAAGCGAATATTTCACCTTTCGTGTCGAAGCAACCAAGCATTAGGGTTAGCTCAGACTGACACAATTGTCACCCTGAACGAAGTGGAAAAGTAAGACATAGGTTATTCGACACCTGAACGAGTAAAAGACAAAAAACGACTTAATGAATGGTAAACACTACCATAGTCGATACTTCGGTGACCCGACATTTATGCTGAGCTTACCGAAGTATCGGTCTTCCCGCCAAGTATCCAAAGAAAATAAGGTTACTGGCACGATTCGGTATAGTCAGAAAGGATTACAATCTGAATCTCAACCCAGCTGTGGCATATAACCCTCTTGTCTTACCAAAGTCTACATTGGACACTTTATCCTGAATATCTGTTACAGACCATTCATATGCAGCTTCCACAAATAGGATAGAAAAGTCAAGACCAGCGCCAGCAAATACACCCCAAGTAGCAGAATTGTAGTCGTCTTTGATTAGATCATCACTTACGTTGGTAAGGAAAAATCCAGACCCTCCACCAAATACTCTAAGTGCTACGGTAGATTCATCTCTTCCAAGTAGATTTAATCCAACAGCTACTGGAACTCTAACTCCTTTGAGGCTGGCGTCTTTAAAATTATCCTTATTAGGATTGCTTGCATCCGTGTACTTTAAAGATTTTCCCATGTAAAATATCCCTGGCTCAAAATAAAGCTTTTCTCCCACGGCCAAACTAGCACCTATTTGCCAACCTGCTTTTCCTTTTACATTATTCCCGGCACCAGTGATTCCGGTAAAATTAAGACCAACTGCAGGTTTTATCACCTGAGCATTACCTGCGAATACAACCAGTGTGAAAATTGCAAGTACTGTTAGAAATTTTTTCATATAGTTTTGTTTAAATAGTGGTTCAGGACTAATAAGCCAATCTTTATTACTTACAATTTGACTTTTGAGTTTATATCCGTTAACTGATATTTCTACTAATTGTTGTAAATCCTGAAGTCCAAAAAAATTATAAATCTTTTCCCCACATAAAAATTAAAAACAATACTCCTAATGCTATTCTATAGTACCCAAATGCTGTAAATCCGTGATTGGACACGAACTTCAAAAATAATTTTACAGCAAACCAAGCGGTAATAAAAGCTACAAGGGTTCCGAGGCCCAGCATTAGAAGTTGGTTGTTGGTGAAAAGCAGATCAGTTTTCAGAAGGTCATATCCTGAAGCTGCCATCATCGTAGGTACTGCTAAAAGAAAAGAGAATTCTGTAGCCTGCTTTTTATTTAACCCATTAAATACCCCACCGATAATCGTTGCCGCAGCTCTGGAAGTACCCGGCACCATGGACACACACTGAAAAAGACCTATGAAAAATGCATTTTTATATGACATATCTTCAACCTCTTCTACTTTAGCCTCAGAATTGACTAATCGCTTGTCGATTAAGATCAGGATAACACCACCAACGATCAAAGAAACAGAAACTATCACGGGATTGAAGAGGTAGGCTTTTATGTAATCGTAGGCTAGTAATCCAATAATCGCAGTCGGAATAAATGCCGCTAACAATTTCAAGTAAATATTAATACCCTGAAGAAAGCGCTTGATATACATCAGCGCAATAGCCAGTATCGCACCAAGCTGGATAAAGATTTCGAAGGTCTTCACAAATTCATCGTCGTGAATATTCATGGCTGCGGAGGCCAAAATCATGTGACCTGTGGAAGAAACCGGCAAAAACTCAGTTAAACCCTCTATAATGGCAATAATAATACTCTGCGGAATGGTCATGTGCTAAACATAAATTCAATGATAAATAATAGCCGGCAAAGTTAACAAAGTAGGCTATATTAAGAAAAGAATTGAGTAAGTAACTGTCATTTCACCTTGAACTTAAAAATCTGTGCACAGTAGATCTTAAACTTTTATATTGTTGCTTTTCTCTTTATAAATCATTGCCCTATGAAAAACACTTTTCTTACACTTTTATTATGTATCCTTAGTATTTATGGTTTTTCACAAGATATCAAGGAGACGAATTTCAACTCTCAAATTGAAGAGGTAACCGTGTTTTTGAGTGGAGCACAGATTTTTGAGACTTCTTCAGGACAACTAAAACCGGAGAATCATTCATCTTAATCAAAGGTCTCTCACCCTATGTGGATGAAAAAAGCATTCAGGTAAAAGGCTTGGGAGATTTCACAATTCAGGCGGTCAATAAACGCATGGATTATCTCTCTGCACAAAAAACCGGTGAAAAGGTGCAATCATTACAAGATTGGATTTATATACTTCAAATAAATCAAAGTCATGAGAATGCCCGATTAGAAGTCTTGAAGGAAAAAACCAGTTTGTTAAATGCCAACAAAAATATTGGAGGAACTCAGAATGGCTCTAGCCTGACAGAATTGAAGCAGGCCATGGAATTTTATGATGCGGATCTGATGAAAATCAAGGCGGAAGAACTGAAAATCCAAGCGAATATTCAGAAGGAAAATTCCGAGATGAATGAGTTGAGAAATAAGATTTCCGCAATACAGGCTTCTTCTAACGAATCAACCTCCGAAATCAGAATTCGAGTAAAAGCAGATCGTGCCGGAAGTGCAAATTTTGAAATTAACTACCTGGTGGCAAATGCTGGCTGGTATCCTAAGTACGACGTACGTGTGAAAAATGTAAGTTCTCCGCTTTCGCTAACCTACAAGGCTGAAGTTTACCAGAATACTGGAGTGGATTGAAAGGACGTTAAACTCAGATTTTCTAATGGTAACCCGAATCAGGGAGGCCAAATCCTTGACTTAGAAAAGTGGGAGCTAAATTTTGCGAGATTAACTTCTTTTAATCCTAGAACTCAAACCTTCGGGTCCGTTTCTGGGCGCATCACAAGTGCAACAGATGACAGTCCTCTTCCAGGAGCCACTATCGTAGTTACTGGTTCCTAGATAGGTACATTGTCTGACATAGATGGGAATTACTCACTCACGTTGCCTTCTGGAGCTAGCCAGTTGAGTGCTTTTTACGTCGGCTAGCAGCCCAGCGATGTCAACATTAATTCATCGAGAGTGAATATTTCTCTACAGGAAGATACTCAGGCTTTGGAACAGATGGTTACTGTGGGTTAGGCTCTCAAAGGTAAAGCCGAAGGAGTGGAATTATCAGCCAGAGAACGAAGGATGAGTGCGCCTCAGATGAAAGTAGAGTTAGCAAACTCTATTGCCACCATCGTTATCGAAAACCAAACTACTGTAGAAATCGAAGTTGCTAAGCCTTATTAGATCAAGTCCAACGGAGAGAAAACCTTGGTTGATCTGAAAAACTTCCAAGTGGATGCTTCTTACAGATATTCTGTAGTGCCAAAGCTGGATGATGATGCTTTTCTGATCGTTGAAATTCCCGATTGGAGTCAATACAGTTTGTTGCAAGCAGAAAGTAATTTGTATTTCGAAGACGGGTTTGTTGGTAGATCGATTTTGGATGGCTCGTCACTTCAGGCCACGGTGGAGATCTCCATGGGTCGGGACAGAAGTATTGTGATCAAGCGAGAGAAAAATGATCCGTTCTCTAAAAAGCGGGCAATCGGATCAAATACTACGGAAAGTAGAGAGTATAAAATCACGGTGAAAAATAATAAGTCTCAGGCAGTGACTATCAATGTTGAAGACCAAATTCCTGTTTCTGTGAATTCCGATATTACGGTAGAAGCTTTGGCACTTTCTGAAGGAAAATTAGATCCACAAACAGGGAAGGTAATCTGGTTAGTCACGCTACAACCGAGAGCTCAGCAGGATCTCATTCTTCAGTATGAAGTGAAATATCCAAAGAAGGAAAAAGTGATTTTGGATTAAAAGAGCTTGTGATTTAGCTGTGAAAAAATTTAAGTGTTTTTTACTGATATTTTTACAAGTATCTAGTAATAGTTTTTTAGTTTAACAGGATTTGCAGTTAAAGTGTCTTGCTCTCAAATTCTAAACGTCAGCGAAAATTTCAAACGTATATCGATCAAATGAAGTATTTCCGTTCAAATGAGGAGAGAGCAAAATGGGTCAAAATTGCTTTTGCGCTAACCATTACTACGACATTAATTTTTACAGTTTCAAATGGAAGTAGAAAATCCTAAAGAAATGAATACAGAACTCCCTTTGTTACATAATTTAGATGAAAAAATACCTTAACCCCATAGTGTAGAGGGGGTTAAGATGTCTATAGATGAGATTTTATTTGCGTCTAATTCGTTACTTCACCACCCAATAATTCAGATAGCCAGAAGGAGTCTCCAACACTACTTTAAAGATCTCAGACTGAGTTCCATTGAGTGAAAACGTTTTTTTACCTTCAGTTAAGTTCACCTCTCCAACTAACCAGTAATTGTCCATACCTCCGGTTTTAAAATCGTTGGTGGTAGCTACCCAAACCCGTCCAGTCTGACGCTGAGAAAGTGATTTCCAGTTCATCTGGATTTCACCATTCTTCAATACAGCTTTCAGGTCAGTCGCTTCAACCGAGCCGATGAAAGGAGTTCCATCTAGTTCCATCGCCATTTTCTTTGGGATGCTTATTTCCATGTGATTGGCTATAGAAGGTAGAATATCCACCATCTCTGGTACTTCTTCAAAATGTGAATTGGTGTATTTAGAATTCGTTACAATCCAGATGGCACGCTCTCTAGGACTATGTCCGCCATGCCCAAATCCATCCTCAGTTCTACCGTGGTCTGTGGTGATGACGATCAACCAATCCTCTCCAAAAGTTTTCTCTCTATATTGAATAGCCTCCCAAACGCGACCTATTTGTACATCTGCTTTTTTTACGCCATCTATCATCTGGGGACTGTTGCCATAGCCATGGCCCATATCATCAGAGTATTCTAAATACATCCAAGACATATCTGGTCCTTCTTTTTGAATGTATCTCGCTGCTTCTTTGGAAACAGCCTCATCGATTTTGTGAATATAAATCCTATCATCTCCATGTGGAAAATTCAAAGTATCCAATTCAAAACCATCAAAATAGTAGTCAAAAGCTAAACGGTTAGTTTCTGGAAGATTGGCTCCAACCAGTTTGGTTCTATTATCAAGCCAAGTAGAAAAAATCGCTGTTTTCTTACTTGGATCAGCTTCTTTCAACATGCGGAAAATGGTCCTATAATTATAATTCGGAGCTTCAATTCCATTACCCCAGACGTTATGTTTATTTGCCCAAACTCCTGTAAGTAGTGAGTTGTACCCTACCGCTGAAATAGTCGGAGTTTCAGAATATTCACCTGCTTCTCCACCCATACTTGCCTCGGTAAATCCTCCGATAGCGCTGATCATATCAATATTGGGAGTGGCGACGGTATCGAGAACATCTGCAGGAATTCCGTCAAGAATCACGAATAACACTTTTTTGGAATTTTTCTGAGCAAATCCCTGAAATACAAGGAGAGCCATAATTGTAATCATTACTAGTTTTTTCATTCTTACTATAATTTTTAATCTGTATTATGCTGTATTTGAAAGTGGCTTAACCATTAGGGTCAAGCCACTTTAGCAATTCAAAATTGATATTAATTCCAACCAAAAATCTGATTTAAATTCGGATTGAGAGTCACTTGCTGAATAGGTATTGGACGATAATAATATTTAGGCTCCTCAAAAGTTCTAGCTTTAGTTTCTGTGACCATCATTCCACCGTCTTCACCATTTTCCAAGAATACATCCACATTCTCATCAATAGTGCCTGCTTTGTAGTAAATTAAATCTTCACCTAGGCTATTCTTCTCCTTTTCATCTCCTACTGGAACGTTGGTGTCTTTGCTGACCAAGATCACATCAACAATGCCATCTCCTGTCAAATCATATTTACCTAATCCTGCAAAATACATTCCCTGAGGGATAGTTTCGAACAATTCGCCCGCTTTCCATCTCATCATATCATCGTACCTAAATCCTTCCACAGCAAATTCGATTCTTCTCTCTCTCCTGATTTCCAAAAGTACGCCGAGATTTGAACCGCCTAGGCTTGGATATTTCTGAACAAGAAATGGGTCAGGAGACATATTGGCGTCCATCATATTCAAATCGGGCATTCCGGCTCTTTGTCTAAGCACATTCACTGTGATGTCAAGGTCTCCTTGCGTCAATTCATTAAGCTCCACCTTAGCTTCTGCAAAATTCAACAAAACCTCCGCATAGCGATAAACCGGAAAATCTGCACTTGCCACATCAATGTTGTCAATAGTATTCTGATATCCTTTGATCTGATGGTATCCAGTAAAGTTCTTATTTAACTTTTGAATATATGGGGTTGAATTTGGCTGATTGATCCAACCTGGATAAACCAAGGTCTGCATCATTCTAGGGTCCCTATCTTGAAATTCCTCCACAAAACCGAGTTGCATGTGATTAGGAACAGAAGAGTAATATGAGCCGTCTTTCATCAGGTAGCTCATCACCAAATCTCTGGAAGGTGACTGCTCATAATCACCAAATACACCTGTATTTACATTGGATCCTTTATCTTTTCCAGAGTCATATGGATTAGCCAAAATCACTTCTGGATTATTCAGTAAATCCTGACTGGTAAAAAGTGTCGAATAATCAGTGGTAGGATTATTGGTGGAATAGATAGAGAACATTGCAGAGCCCATGATGTCGACAGACAAATCACGTGCTTTTTGCAGATATTCATCGGCAGATGCCTCTAACCCCAATTCACCATGATATTTTCTGTAGGTTCCTTCATATAGTGCCATACGAGAATAGAAGGCTTTCACGGCAAACAGTCCAGGCGTTCCTGTAGCAACGGATTCTCTTACATTGGTGACTGCAAAGTCCAAGTCTTCAATCACTTTTGCCATCACCATCTCTCTAGAATTCCGGCCTTTATATAATTGCTCTTCATCACTGGGATCAAGAGCAGCATCATACCAGGGGACATCAGAATATCTTTTCACCTTGTCGAAGTAAAACATGGCTCTATAATATTTAGCCAATCCTACAAAATGTGCGATCGTTTCATCTGAACCGACTGCTTTTTCATAGTTGTCAAGGAAATAATTGATGTCTCTCAACGTACCCCAGTTCCAACCATCAGTAAGTGTTTGCGAACTTGGAGATCCAGTCATTATATTTTTAATCTCTACAGCGCCAGTAGTCGCCATATTATCACTGCTCTGATCAGACTGATAGCTACCTGGACCAGCCATAGTTAGCAGACCGTTCACATAAAGTTCAAGATCTTCTTCAGATTTGAAAAACTCCTCAGGTGCTACAGAAGTCTGAGGATATCTATCTAGAAAATCATCGCTGCAGGAAGATAAAGCCAACACTGCACCTAGTAGGACGATATATTTTTTCATGATTTTATTCATTTCTTAATTACAAATCGATATTAACTCCGAAAGAAAATTTTCTCTGGAATGGATAAGCCCATCCGAATCCATCATTTATAGCTTCAGGATCTACAAAGTTTTTAATTGGGGAAAATTCAAAAATATTCTCTCCAGACACGTAAAGTCTGATTCTGCTGACATTCATTTTTTCCAGCACAGCATTTGCAAAACTATAGCCTAAAGTGATGTTCTTAATTCTTAAGTAGGCCGCGTTTTGAAGGTATTTTGTCTGAGCAATGTCTAGACCGCCACCATAATTATTATCTGCTAACCAAGACTGAAGAACTGGAAATTCTGAGTCTAAATTCTGTTCTGCTAAACCCGCATCAATATAGGACTGAGAATGCTGCGCCATCAGCACATCACTGTCTGCTGCACCTCTATAAAAATCCAGGTTCCAAGGATAGACATTGGCGTATGGTTGCTGATATGGTCCCCAATACAGGTAATGTCTTGGATAATAGTCTCTCTTGCCTACACCTTGAAGGAATATTGAAAGGTCAAAGCCACGATGACTCATGTCTATATTGAACCCATATCGATATCTAGCAGATGTGTTTCCAATCAACGTCAGATCTTTTGGATCAGTGGCAGTTTGACCTTCTTCGATTTTGCCATCGCCATTTAGGTCCTTATACTTTGGCCAACCGGGAACTACCGATATTGCTCCCCATGGGACAATTGCTGATTGATCTAACTGTTCAATGTCATTCTCATTTTCCATAATCCCATCATTCACCAAACCCCAGATTTCTCCGATTTCTTGACCAACTCTCCAATTTGACAATAATTCGTTTTCATTTTCGAACCGAGTGATATGAGATCTAGAATCAGAAAGGATTGCTTTGATACCGAATTTCAACGGATTTGAGGAACTGCCGATTTGATCTCTGTATCCAAGAGACAATTCAAAACCCTTGGTTCTGAGATCGGCAGCATTTTGTCTTGGAGGACTAGTACCAAGTACTGCTGGAAGCTCTACTGGGTCAACAAGCATATCTTTTGTATCTCGGATGAAATAATCAAACGTACCCGTCACTCTTTCACCCAACATACCAAAATCTAGTCCTATGTTTTTTGTGATCACTTTTTCCCAGGTATAATTAGTAGGATCCACAGCCAACGAAGGTGATGAGGTGATCACTGTCTGCCTACTTCCATTAATCAAGTATCCAGAAAGCCCTGTGGGCAAAGACTGGAGGTATCCAAAATCGGAAACACTTTGATTTCCTAAGCTACCATAGGAAGCTCTTATTTTAAAAGTAGAGATCACGCTGGTCAATCCTGAGAAAAACTCTTCGTCCATTACCAGCCAAGAACCGGATACCGAAGGGAAGAAGCCCCAGCGGCTATCACCCGGGAATCTGGAAGAACCATCGTATCTCCCGTTTACTTCTACGATATATCGACTCTTGAAAGAGTAATTGATCCTACCAAATCCGCTTCGCAAGGCATAGGTACTATAAGTAGGTGTCACAAATGCATCTCCAGACGTCAACCCGATATAGGGTAGCGAAGATGAAATCAACACTCTTCTTTCTGCTCGAATGGTAGAATAATCGTAATTCTCCTGATTGAAACCAGCCAATAAATCGAATCTGTGATCTCTCAGCGCTTTAGAATATTTTCCAAAGACATCAAAGATTGTGTTGGTCAATGTGCCATTAGTTTCCCTCACAAAACCTGCACCACCTTCAGTTCTGATATCATCAGGGCCATACCCAATTTTGTATTTTCTCTGATCCTTGTGATACTTCCACTGCTCTCTTTTGAAGCTACCTCGTCCAGTGAAAGTCAGGTCTCCATCCAAAAATGCTGCTGTTGCTTGGATGATGTTCTGAAAACCAAACATATCTTCCTGATTTGAACCTCCATCTACTAACTGAGCTGCTTTTCTACCCGTAGCTGTATTTGCCCAAGATCCGTCAGGATTTTTAGCCACATCAGTTGGCTGTAAGTAGTAAACATCGGTAATATTGGTAGTAGGATCAGCTCTTTTGGTCTGGTAAATGTTCAAGTTATTATCTACTTTTAACCATGGCAAGGGCTTCATATTTATTTTTGCTCTCAATGAATATCGATCCCAATAATCCGGGGTTAATTTATTCAGACCGTTCTCCTTCGTATAATCTCCAGAGACATAATATCCAATTGGCATTTTTCCACCACTCTTTCCACTGATGGCAAGGCTTTGATTGGTAGAAAAGCTTGAAGAGTTGAAAAAGTAATCGTTCCAGTCATTACTTCCCATGTAGTCCCAAAGATTGGGATTAGTAGGATCCAATCTTGTGTCTTCTACTAATGGATCTTCAGAGCGTTCTTTAGCCCATTTATAATGCGCATCAGAATAGTTGACATAATCCCAAGGCGTATTGTTAGTAGAGGTCTCCAAGACTCTAGAGTAGATATATGGATCGGTGACTGGCCTTGGAAGTACCGAAGGCTTACCCCAAGCAAAATAGCTATTGTAGGAAATCTTCTGTTTCCCTTCTTTACCACTTTTAGTCGTGATCAAAATCACACCAAAAGCAGCTCTAGCTCCATATATGGCCGCAGACGCAGCATCTCTTAATACTGAATAGGATTCTATATCTGATGGACTGAGCCTCAGCAGATCACTCTCATTTCCCGGGATACCATCTATTACGATCAATGGTCCACCCCCATTTATTGAGGTAAATCCACGAATATTGATGGTAGGAACAGTTCCAGGTTTACCACCCTGATAGGTAATATTAAGTCCTGGACTCATACCCTGAAGACCCTGAACCACATTAGCAATCGGACGTTTGGAGATGTCTTCACCAGAAAGCTGATCGACCGCACCAGTCACATTTACCTTCTTTTGGGTACCATAACCGACCACCACCACTTGCTCAAGAAGCAGATCTGATTCTTTCAACTCCACATCCAGAACAGATATTTCTGCCACTGGCTTTTCTCCTGACTCATATCCGATAAAAGAGAATACTAATACTGCATCCTTCCCTTGTGTTACGATAGCGTAAGATCCATCAAGATCACTAATGGTTCCTTTTTGCGTTCCCTTGATCAAAACAGAAACTCCAGGCATTCCTAGACCAGACCTATCGGTCACTTTTCCAGTCACTTCACCTTGTGCAAATGACTCAAAACAGACTGCAAAGACCATCAGAATTAAAAGCCCTACTCCTTTGCTTTGACTGTTCCAACATGTAAACTTTAGTAAAACTTTTTCCATAAAATATTGAATTGAATACGGTTTTTCTGAAATAAAATACTCTAAAAATCAATTCAAAGCACAAAAATTTATTGAACATTCATTCAATATTAAATATTGTTTTGTATGAATCAAAGGAATAATATTTTTAATAATTGTATTTTAATAATTAATTAATACTGAAACTAACTCTTCACAGTTACACAACACTAGCCTAACTCTAATAATAGGATGATGATTTAGTAGCTAAAAAACACCTGTCTATCTTCTTATAATTAAAATAATTCTTACGTATATGCCAGATGAATAATAATACATCAATAAGAGTTTTTATAGACTATGTGGAGTTATATTCCATTTAAAGGGTATTAAAAAAAAAGTCACCCAATCAGGTGACTTGCAAAAGAGCGGTTGAAAGGATTTGTATTATGTCATGGGGAAGTATTCGTTTTCTACAGTTCCGTCAGAATATAGCTTTAGTATTGCAAATCCTGGGGGAGTCTCTAAGTAATATTGTTTGCCTGCAGATTGCTCATCTCCATCACCCCACCAAAAACCACTTAGAGCTCCATTGCAAAAATAATAGACATCATTATACCAAGTTCGATCCAATAAGTGCTGGTGCCCACTGAGGCAGACACGGACTTTGTCTTTATGTTGATAGAAAAGTGTTTTTAGCTCTTTATGGTCACTGTGTTGCCCACCAACCAAGGCATCTGTAATGGATGTGATTGGAAAATGTGACATGACTAGTGTCGGAGTATCTGGAGGTAAATTTGCAAGATCATTTTCCAACCAGTTCATTTGCTCTTTACCAAGACTAATTCGGTCATGATTTCCGTCAAGAATTATAAAATGCCAGCCTTTTTTATCAAAACTATAATAAGTAGATGGTATATGAAGTCGCTTTACCACGTAGGGTTTGCCATACATTTCATCTTCTTTTGATGGTACATCCCACCAAGGATCATGATTTCCTATGCAGCTGTAGACTTTAGTATCTTGAATATTCCCTCTGAATTGATCCCAAGCTTCCCATTGTTCCAGAGTACGTTCCCTGGTCACATTATCGTAAGAAGCATCGTGGATACTATCACCCCCATTTAGGTAGAAGTCGGGATTGTGACTTTGCACAATTTTGAGCCAATCTATAGCCCTATTCGGTATGTTTTCTTCTGGGCGAATATGAACATCCGTAATATGCGCAACTGTAAGGCTCAGTGAGCTGGATGGCTGCATTGTAGAAGCAGCTACTGCTACCATAGGCGTGCTAATCCCTACCGCCAAACTGACACCACTGGCCAAAAATTTTCTTCTTTTCATAGGTGTCTTTAATTTAATATGTTAGCTGCAAAGAATATGTAGCTCCGCCCATTCTCTAGGTAGACTTTACCATTTAAAAGATAATTTTTTTGCAATTGATTTTAAAATCATAAATTGAACATCCATTCAATATTATATATTGATTTTAAGGATTCCAACGAATTTTACAACAATGTCACTCGGCCTAACTTTCTTTTAACACTATAGTAATATGGGTATCAAAATTTCGGATGAAAGAAAAAAGGAAATTATTGATGGTTTTTATCAGCTGTCCAAAGAGAATGGTCTGGAAAATACCTCAATTGCTAAAATAGGGAAGCATCTGGGGATGCCTCCAAGTTTGGTGATGCACTATTTCCCAACACGTGAGATTTTGATTTCAAACTTGATTTCTTACATACTCCAACAGATGTTGTTGATCTACCAACCCATGCTAGAGGAACTTGAAATTCAGAATTATGCCGACCCGAGCACCTTTGTGGATAGGCTATTTTCTAGAGATTGGAATTTACTTTTGGATGATGGGGTATTTTACAGCTGTTTTAGTTTAATCTTTAGAAATAAGCGAATTAAGGATGAGTATCGGGCATTACATGAAAAATTGCGAGAAAATCTCAAAGACATTCTTGACCGCGATGCAAACTTGTGTGGAAAGGATACCGAGCTTCTAGCTGAACAGATCTTTGTAGTGGTTGAGGGAGCATATTACTATCTCTCGATGTTTGATGATCGTGAAGTGTATGAGGATAAAGTGATCATTTTTAAGAATCAAGTGTATGAATTACTAAGAAACAACGAAAACCCGCATTTGTAAATGCCCATTGGTGTGACTAAAGAAAGTTCCTCTAAACCCAGCTTGTGGTGTACCATATGATACCAGTAGCATTATCTTCATAGAAGCAATGGGTAGTTTAGCAGTACGATAAGAAGGGATCAGCGTTTAGAATTCGTCAATTCCAAACCCTTCTTCCCAGACAGAAGAATTATAAAACTCGTCAAACTCTTCATTAATATATTCTAGATCAACCAGGTTTTCATCGAATTTATCTCGGCTGGACATGCCCATCCACTCTTTCATTTCCCGCTTTTTGGCAGAATTTGGTCCTTTAAGTGTTTCTAAAAAGTCATCAAAGCCATAAGGTCCACCAATATCTTCGGGAGGACAAGATCCTTCACCGTCTACGCAAAGTGGTACTCCTTTGAAAATTTTCAAATCTGCTTTTGTATGTTTCAAAAAGGTGATCTTATGCCACCAATCATCTCCGAAATCATACCAATACCAAAAGGGCTGAGAATCTCTATTTTCTACAAATTCATCCTTCAACAAAAAGTCTGAAGCTTTCTGATCGGATACATCCATCACGTCAAAATCTTCCATCACCTCTTGAACTAGACCAATAGTTCGACCCCTTCCTTTCTTATCTAAAAATTGATACATATGTGCCATTTCCCATCCCACTGCAATTTGGATCAAATAATGGAGTTGCTCCATATGAATATTCCATGGTACAAGTAGCTTACGTGTGCATGGATATGGAAGATTTTCAAGAGATATTTTGAGCTTAAAAAATCCACAGGGTTGTAGTTTAATTTCCATTTCAATGATCATTATAAGAACGATGTGCTAAAATGGAATAGGGAACTAGAAAATCCAAATGACATCGATTATATATCTAGATTTAAATATCATAAGTAAAGGAAATATCTATTTTTGGTCTGTTAAAAGGGTGTATTTAGCCACTTTGCTTATATTGGAGAAACTCATAGAAGCTGGAATATGAAAAATGTTTTTCACCCACAAGTAGTAGAGCAACTCGTTGCGCGAATAAATCTGCTCACTCCAGAGACTACACCCCGATGGGGCATTATGCGAGTGGACCAAATGATGGCTCACTGTTCGGTGGCCTACGATATGGTATATGATGAAAATTATCCCCAACCGAATTGGTTTATGAGATTCATCTTGAAAACTTTCATTAAAAAGAAAGTAACTGACGAATCACCCTATCCACGAAATGGCAGAACGGCCCCAAATTTCGTAATCATGGAAAGGCGGGATTTTAAAGAGGAAAAGAAAAAATTAATTGAGTATCTGGAAAAAAGCAGGGATTTGGGAATCTCCTATTTCGAAGGCAGGAAATCTCCTTCTTTTGGGAAGATGACCGCCCAAGAATGGAATGGCCTTTTCTATAAACATTTAGATCATCATCTAACTCAATTCGGCGTATGAACAATAAAGCTAAATCTATCAGGTCTTTTATTGGAGCAAAAGATTACCAGCAAAGTATTCGATTTTATCAACTTCTCGGGTTTGACCTTAACGCTGTCAGCCATAATATGTCCTTAGTAAAAGTGAATGATGAGCTGGCATTTTACCTTCAAGATGCATTTGTGAAAGACTGGGTTGAAAATACCATGATTTTTATGGAGGTAGAAGAGCTCGAGAGTTATTGGGAAGCCATCAATGTATTGGGGCTGACTGATAAATTTCCTGAAGTAAAACTTAGCAAAATCAGACAGGATACCTGGGGAAATGAATTCTTTCTGCACGATCCATCAGGGATTCTCTGGCATATTGGGGTGTTTAAATAACTACTGATTACGTCGCAAAAAACGTGACCGAATTGAATCAGGGACCACGCATTGAAGTGGATATGAATCCGGCGGAATCTCCAAAAAACAAGATGTTGATAGAAATAGTAATCGTTGTCTGTATTTCGAATAAACCACATTCACTTTAAGTAAACTAATATTCAGAGAACACTTTGGATGGCGATACATATTTTAAAAAAAGAGATTCTGGTGTGGGGAATTCTATTCCTTGCTAAAAAATTTCCTTAGAATTCTCAAACGATCTGATTCTTTATATTTTTGGCAAAAGATTGTTATAAAAAATGAATAAGAGCCTGATCACATTAAGCTTTTTCGCTTTAAACGCTTTGACCTTTGCGTGTGCTAATCCTAAAGAAAGTACCTCTATTGAAGAAGTAAAAGACGTAGCCGAAAAGAACTCACCTGGTGCTGACACCGCACATACTTCTATGAATTCTCTGGACTGGGCAGGCATATATTCTGGCACCGTTCCCTGCCCAAGTTGTGAAGGAGTTGAAATGGTATTGACGCTAAATGGAGACCAAACTTACAAGTTGAAGACAAATTACCTCGGCCGTAACGATGCCCTAGAGCAGGAAAATTCAGGTCCATTCACATGGAGTGAAGAAGGATCTAGAGTCAAACTCGCTGGAGTAAAAGATGGTCAGAACGATTATAAAGTTGGAGAAAATCAACTATGGCTCCTTGATCTGGATGGCCAAAAAGTCACTGGAAACTTGGCTGATCATTACCTTCTCAAAAAGAAATAAGCTGCTTAACGAAATCTAACGATTTTGCCATGAGCTTTAGACGTCATCTCTTTAGGAATGGCGTCTGTTATTTCCAGATAGAGCAATTCTACCAGTTTCTGTTTGAGAAAACTCCTGTTCAATACAATGCTAACCTCACGGGTAGGAGCAATTCCTTCAAATGGTCTTAATCTACTTTTCTCCTCTTCGCTTAGATCCCAAGTCGCCAATTCTGGAAGCAAGGTCACGCCTTGGTATTTATTAACCATATTTCTTAAGCCTTCCAGTGATCCACTTTCATAGTGAAAGTTCCTCGGTCCACTTTGACTTTGATCGCATAAGTTGATCATCTGATCCCGAAAACAATGTCCCTCATGAAGTATCCAAAGATCTTCTTTGAGGATTCGATCTGCCTTGAAATAGCGCTCCCTTAACTGTGGGTGGTCTTTGGATAAGTAAGCAAAGAATTTTTCATAAAACATGGGTTTCTCCACGATTCCGGATTGATCCAACGGGGTTACCACAATTCCTACATCCAATTCATCATTTTTTAATTTTCTGAGAACTTCATCCGTTACCATTTCTTTTACTTCCAACGTAACTTTAGGATACTTTTGGAGAAATTTTCTGATAAAAAGATGCAATAGATAGGGAGCCAATGTTGGGATGATTCCTAATTTGATCACACCTGAAATATCTCCCTTTGCCTGAGCTATCAATTCATAAATTCCTTTGGATTCAGAAATGACTTTCTTTGCTTGTAAAATAATCTGAGCACCCATTTCGGTTGGGATTACTGGCATTTTACTTCTGTCAAACACTATCACTCCAAGATCTCGCTCAAGTTTGCTTAGTTGAGTACTCAGTGTAGGTTGAGTAACACAGCAACTGTCCGCTGCTTGCCCGAAGTGTCGGTGCTTATCCACGGCGATTAGGTATTCGAGTTGCTGAATTGTCATGTGTGATGATTGGCAAAGTAATAAGTGACCGTTAATTCATACTAACCAAAACTATAGAATACTAGTTTTCCATTTAGAGATAATCTAATTTTTTATCTAATTACCACTTATCCTGTTAAATTGTACAAAATTTAAAATAACAAGTTATGGCAACTGCTCATCAGATATCTTTATCACTTTATTCAACTTCGAGGTTATTCATTCAATTGATTCAAAGCAGGTTGAGTGAGTCAGGATTAACCTATCCACAATTCTTGGTCTTGTCGGTGCTATGGGAATCGGATGGTCAAAATGTACATCAAATCGGAGAAAAGTTGCACTTGGACTCTGGAACACTGACTCCCTTACTCAAAAAGCTGGAAACCTTGAATTACGTGCAGCGAATTCGCAGTAAAGAAGATGAGAGAGTAGTACATATTGAACTGACTTATCCTGGAAAATCCCTACAATCAAATGTTGAAAACACACTTAAAGAATTGGATGCATCGTTTGAAAATTTTCCAGAACTCAAATTTGAAGAATTAAACCATTCATTATTTAACGTGTTAGAAACCGTACAAACCTTAAAAAATAACTAAAGTGGAAAAATTAAACATAGACTACACTGCCGAGGCAGTAAATACTGGTGGCCGTAAAGGTCACGTGAAGTCATCAGACGGCCTTTTAGATTTTGATGTAGCGATGCCCAAAGAGATCGGTGGAGAAGGAGGAAAAACAAATCCTGAGCAATTATTTGCAGCTGGTTATGCAGCGTGCTTTGGTGGCGCATTAGCCGCGGTTGCTGGCAAGACGAGCTTGAAAGACTCAGAAATCACCGCAAAAGTACATTTGGGTAATTACGGACCGGGAAGCTTCGGCTTGGCTGTAGATCTTTTTGTCAAGATTCCCAAAGCTGAATCTCTGGAAGATGCACAAAAATTAGCAGATGCTGCCCATGAAGTTTGTCCTTATTCTAAAGCAACCCGAGGAAATATCGAAGTAACTGTAAAGGCCATAAAATAGGCTAATCAAGACAGGTCAGCGTCGATCCTGACCTGTCTTACCTTATAGGCTGGGTCTGGGCAATCTGAATTAGTGCTACTACTTCCATCCGCATTTTTTCAGCCCAAAAGTCATCCTTTATTCCTCCTTCTTCCTGATGGTTTGCCTTCTTGAGGGACGCTCTCATTTTATAATACGTCGGTTCGTAAGGATTATCTTCTATCGCATCATCATAGGTCCCGATCGCTTTTTTGAGTTTTCCTTTCTCTTCATATTTGGTAGCAGTAGCGAAATAATCCATTGGGATAGAATTGTAAAAGATTTTATAGGAGAAGACCAACAAATATTCCCTTGACACTGTCTTCCCATTTATTTTAGTTGGAGTCCATTTTCCAATCAATCGATTAATCGCTTCCTGAGACTGGGAAACTAATTCATCAGAAATTCTTTCCTTGGTTTCTACTGAAACTAAATTCCCATTTTCGTCGATGGTAAGGATGAAAAGCACATTTCCCACAGTTCCGTTGGCGCTGGATGTGACAGGATAGATCAGATCTTTACCTAAAATAGTCGTCAGATCTCCTCCAGCATAAGTCGCTTTGACCATATCGCCTTCGATTTGAGGATTAAATTGTGTTTGGAAAAATGTAGAAAATGAACAAATAAACATTGCCGAAAAAGTCAACAAAAAAGATTTAAATAACATAGAAATTAGTTTCAGCACATAAAACAGGACGGAAGAATTGGAACGAAGTTTATCTTTTTCGCAAACTAAGATCTATTACTCCCTTACGGGAATTAATAGTATTCTGAAAATAGTTAAAGCTCGCTCAACCTTATCCATCAAAAAAGTGGAAATAACAATCCTCTTATGTGTTCTGTATCATATCTAAGTAACTAATTCACGAAAATTTTGAGAAAATATACTCATTGGAGCTCATCCCAATCACTATTCTTCAAAAGTGATAGTCAAATATGAAGCTGACCGATTCTTAAATTTGAGTAGATCCAGACACAATTTATAGATTACTTTGGATGAATTTTCGATTTCCTCGGAAGGGATTAGCACACATTTTTGAGAATCTCCTACCCATTGTAGGAACTCATAATAGACAAATCGTATTGAATAGTATAATTTTGATCTTCTCATAAAAAAATATCCACGTATGGCCGTCAACGATTTTATAAAAGCAAATAAGGACAGGTTTCTTAATGAAGTATTGGATTTGCTACGAATCCCATCCGTAAGTGCCGATCCAAAATTCAAGAATGATGTTATTGCAGCTGCTGAATTTGTAAAAACTAGTCTTATAAATGCTGGAGCAGATACCGTTGAAATCTGTGAAACTCCCGGCTACCCAATCGTATATGGTGAGAAAATTATTGATCCCAATTTGCCAACTGTCCTTGTCTATGGACATTACGATGTGCAGCCAGCAGATCCCTATGAGCTGTGGGATTCTCCACCCTTCGAGCCGGTCATCAAGAATACTAAAATTCATCCAGAAGGGGCGATTTTTGCTCGTGGCTCTGCCGATGACAAGGGACAATTTTATATGTATGTGAAAGCATTTGAAGCAATGATGGCTTCCGATGAACTTACATGTAATGTCAAGTTTATGATCGAGGGTGAAGAAGAGGTTGGTTCTGACAATCTGGACAAATTCGTCATCGCAAATAAGGAAAAGTTGAAAGCCGATGTGATTCTTATTTCAGATACACATATGATTTCCATGCAGGATCCTTCCATCACAGTTGGCCTGAGAGGCATGGCATATATGGAAGTAGAGGTGACTGGATCCAATCGAGATCTACACTCGGGTACTTATGGAGGAGCGGTAGCAAATCCAATTAATGTGCTTTGCGAGATGATCGCTTCCATGCAGGATGAAAATAATCACATCACCATTCCTGGGTTCTACGACAAGGTCCAAGAGCTCTCCGATTTACAACGCAAAAAATTAAACAAGGCTCCTTTTGATTTAAATGAATATCAGGAAAAATTGGACATCAATGAGGTTCACGGTGAAAAAGGATATTCCACTATTGAGCGTGTAGGAATACGACCTACACTGGATGTAAACGGGATCTGGGGTGGATACATTGGAGAAGGTGCTAAAACCGTACTGCCTTCTAAAGCTCACGCGAAGATATCCATGCGCCTGGTGCCAAATCAAGATTGGAGAGAGATTGCAGAGCTTTTTGAAAAACACTTTAAGTCCATTGCTCCCAAATCGGTACGCGTGAGAGTAAAGGCGCACCACGGTGGAGCTCCAGCGGTAGTCTCCGATTCATCAGTAGGATATCAGGCAGCAGAAGCAGCCATGGAAGAGACATTTGGCAAAAAACCAATTCCGACACGTGAGGGTGGATCCATTCCTATAGTAGCTTTGTTCCAAAAAGAATTGGGATCTGATCCTATTCTATTTGGTTTTGGGTTAGACACTGACGCACTGCATTCTCCCAACGAACACTATGGGGTCAAAAATTACTTTATCGGCATAGAGACTATTGCCGCGTTCTTCAGACACTTCAGGAAACTAAGCTGAAAATAAAGCGGTTAAGCAGATTAGCCCAGTTCAACATTTCATTTCCAGACTATCATGAATTATCCATTAGCTAAAACCAAGGCATTATTTGTCTTGGTCTTAGTGCTTTTCAGCTTTCATACTTCAGCACAGATTATATCACCTCCACAATGGACTGTGGTGATAAACGAACAGACCGACGGTGAGGCTATTTTAGAACTGAAAGCCGAGATTCCACCTGGTTGGTATATTTATGCAACCGGCTTTGATCCAGACCTGGGGCCTTTGGTGACTACTTTAAATCTTGCCGCTTCAAAAGACTATGAGTTGAAAGGCGAGTTAAAATCCATCGACGCGAAAACCAAGTATGACGATATCTGGGAAGGAGATATTACTTATTTTTTGAAGAAAGGCGTATTTGAGCAGGCATTACTTTTAAAGACGGCGAAAGGCATGTTGTCCGGTACACTTGACTATCAGATGTGCTCAGATCTCTCTGGTCAATGCATCAATTACGAAGAAGATATTTCGGTCCCTTTTACCATTTCGAATGGCTCAGAAGCAAGCGGTTTGGCAAAGGACAATTCTGATCAATTAGATTCAGAGGCTGCAAAAAGTCAGCTAATCGATAGCACCATAGTAGAAACACCCTTTGCTGTGGCACCCTCATCTGAAGTTAAGTATAACTCAGCGGCAAAAGAGATAATCACCCTAGAGCCAGTTGATAAGAGTGAGTCAATTTGGGGTTTTATAATTTTGGCGTTTCTAGGCGGTGTAGCGGCCTTACTGACTCCATGTGTATTTCCTATGATTCCAATGACTGTAAGCTTTTTTACAGGGCGCGCGGCTACTAAATCGCAAGGAATACGAAATGCGTTTATTTATGGAATTTCTATCGTGGCTATCTACACCATTGCGGGTACAGCCATGGCAGCGATTCAAGGGCCTGAGTTTGCAAATTGGCTTGCCACACATTGGCTCCCAAACTTATTCTTCTTTGGTATTTTCATCTTTTTCGCACTGGCATTTCTTGGAATGTTTGAGATTACATTGCCTTCGAGTTTGGTAAATAAGGTGGATGAAAGGGCTGAAAAAGGGGGGTTGATCGGAATATTCTTTATGGCATTTACCTTGGTTTTAGTTTCATTTTCCTGCACTGGACCTATTGTAGGATCAATATTGATATCAGCTGCGGGAGGAGAATTATTAAAGCCTATTGTAGGGATGTTTGCCTTCTCCATGGCGTTTGCTATTCCGTTTACCCTATTCGCAATTTTCCCAGAATGGATGAATAGACTTCCCAAGTCTGGCGGCTGGTTAAATTCGGTGAAAGTGGTTTTGGGATTCCTGGAACTTGCGTTGGCATTCAAATTCCTTTCTATGGCAGATTTGGTGTATCACTGGGGGATCTTAGATCGGGATATTTTCCTGATTATCTGGATTGTGATCTTCAGTGGTTTGGGGTTATATCTTTTGGGAAAAATAAGGTTGCCACACGATTCACCTATGGATCATATTGGAGTTCCTAGATTATTGCTGGCACTTTTCACCTTCATGTTTGTACTGTATATGATTCCAGGATTATTCGGGGCGCCCTTAAAATACCTTAGTGGATACCTGCCTCCTATGTCCACACAGCAGTTTACACTGTCGGGAGGGATAAATGAAGATGCTGTTGGTGAAAACATATTAGGTGAAACGGTTAAATACGCAGATATACCTTTAGAGATTCCTAATGGCATCCAGGGATATTTTGACTACGACCAAGCTATGCGAGCTGCCAAAAAAGCCAACAAACCGTTGCTGATTGATTTTACCGGTCATGGCTGTGTGAATTGCCGGAAGATGGAGGAAAATGTATGGGTAGACCCGCAGGTATTGAGACGTCTGAAGGAGGATTTTGTAATGGTTGCCTTGTATATTGACGAGCGGTATGAATTGCATGAAAGTGATTGGTACACTTCTGAATACGACGGGAAAGTAAAGAAAACCATGGGCAAGCAGAATGCGGATTTTCAGATTACACAATTTGAAAATAACGCACAACCGTACTATGTCATTCTAGACAATGATGGAAACCTTCTAGCTCAGCCAAGATCCTACGACACCGATATTCAAGGATTTATCGAGTATTTGGATGCAGCGAAGAAGAATTTCAAGATGGATTAGGCAGTTGTGAATAGAGCTGTAAGCTATTTTAGCTGCTGAATGTAAAGCCTATTCCACAATCATAATCTTCAAAAATCGTCATCCAAGGTCAGGGTTCATTTTGATTTATAAAAAGTGAATGAGGCCGCATTTTAAGCCAATCCAACGTGTACTTTCCTGCCGAAAAATAAATACCGGAGTCAGCCGCCCTTTGAAGGTATTGCTGAGTCACCTTTAGCTAGGGTCTGCTTAGAAAATAAAAAAGGGGACTATTGATACAATTAAGGAGTTATTTTTGGAATTTAAGGGAAGACAAGTGCAAGAGACTATGCAAAAGACTTCCAAAAGGCGTGCACCACGAGCGAATATACCAGCCAAACTCAACTTTCTTTCGCCGGATTTGAAACTCCCTTCTATAACGGTTTGGATCCTTCCAACCGATGGTTGTACTTAAGTTCGCAGATTCCCTGGGACCAGCTGGTAGGTCTGTTCAATAGACGTAACCCAGCTAAATCCACCGGAAGGCCTGCCCTGAACCCCAGAGTGTTGATCGGTGCAGTGATCATCAA
>Ga0307487_1000856_pt1 | contig 22886 bp, 14 predicted proteins | sample CBIW12metaG_FD_203665 | JGI IMG/M metagenome (GOLD analysis project Ga0307487, IMG submission 203665) | Sea-ice brine microbial communities from Beaufort Sea near Barrow, Alaska, United States - CBIW 1.2 | ecosystem: Environmental > Aquatic > Marine > Coastal | place: USA: Alaska | collected... | reverse complement strand
GCGGAAACATCTCCTTCAACGATTTTACATATATCCAAATAATGCTGTAAAATATTTTCTTTTCCGGTAATTCCTTCCTTGGCCATTAGAGAAGGATTTGTAGTCACCCCATCCAGAATACCCAGGGCTTGTGCTTCTTTTATTTGCGCGAGATTCGCCGTATCTATAAAAAATTTCATTCGGTTTAATTTTTAAATTTATCAATCTAATTTTTCAATCCTTTAAGCATTCTCAAACAAAACCTTAACCTCCGTTAAAAATTATCATTACCCAGCCAACAGCTGCAAGGACCAGGATAGAGACTACAATATCTTTCCAGTTATAACTGGCTTTATTCTCGGCTTTCTCTTCTGCTGATATTGTTTGAAATGTAAGGTTTCTTACTTTTTCTATTGATGGAATACTGCTTAACAAGCTTACTACTATGGCCAGTATAATACAAAACAGAAAGAACCAGGCGCCAAAGGTCAAAAAGTTAACATCTCCCACTTTAAAAAGGAGGCCATTTGGATCCAGGTTATCCTTTTGAAGTTCCAGAACAATTCTAAAGCCACCGACAATAAAACCAACTATCAAAGTTACAAAGGCTGCAAGTCCATTAATCCTTTTATAGAATATCCCAAGCAAGAAGACTGCGGTAATGGGAGGTGCGATGTAAGATTGCACTTTTTGAAGGTATTCATAAAGGACACCTGAAATATTAGCCATAATAGGTATCCAAAGTATTCCTATAATCACAATAACCACTGTAGCATATTGACCAGTTCTCACCAATTTTTTCTCAGAAGTATTTGGCCTTAATTTTTTATAAATATCTACAGTAAACAAGGTTGAACAGGAATTGAACACTGAAGCCAGGGAACTCATTAATGCAGCCAAAAGTCCAGCCGCAACCAATCCCCGCAATCCTGAAGGCAATAAATTACTCATTAAGACCGGGAAGGCCTGATCTGGGGTATCCCAATGTAATTCACCCCGCATTTTAAGTGTTAATGCTATTATACCCGGAACCAGGAATAAAAATACCGGAAGCAATTTTAATAATGCCCCAAATATAGTTCCTCTTCGTCCCTCCTTGATATTTCTGGCCGTGAGTGTCCTTTGTACTATATACTGGTCTGTACACCAATACCAGATTCCCACAATTGTACTGGTAATCAATAACGAAGGCCAGGGAAATTCAGGATCTGAAGCGGGTCTCCACATATTTAAATATTGTGGAGAAAGTGTTTCTTTCATACTCTCCCAACCACCAACGGCATCCAAACCTATAAAAGTCAGGGTACCTGCTCCAAGCACTAAAATCATTGCCTGTAGGGTTTCTGTATAAACAACAGCTTTCATACCACCTAATACGGTATATATTCCGGTAAGGATAACCGTTGCTATCGCCCCAGTCCAGAAATCTATCCCCAGTAAAGCCGATACCACAACACCACCGGCGTAAATAGTTACAGATATTTTGGTAAGCACATATGCAATTATAGAGAAAACGGAAAGCACCCAACGAGACCTCTCATCAAACCTTTTTTCTAAAAATTCTGGCATTGTATATACCCCACTGCGTTTATAAAAAGGTAAAAATACCCAACCCAGTATGAGCACAACCCAGGCCTGAATTTCATAAATAAGCATTGGCAGTTTATCGCCGGCACCAGCTCCCGCCAGGCCAACTACGTGCTCTGATCCGATATTTGATGCAAATATTGAAGCCCCTACCACAAACCAACCAACGTTTCTTCCGGCAAGGAAGTAATCCTCTGTATTGTTTTGCTTCTTTGAAATTACCCAAGCCACAATTCCGGCTATTATGAGAAAGTATATGGCTATAGCTAGCCAGTCATATAAATCTAATGGTATCATAGTGCTATTTTATTGAAAATTTAAATGATGTTTTTGAAGTGTATTTTTCTCCCGGTGCAAGCACAACAGAAGGAAAATCATCCTGGTTGGGAGAATCCGGAAAATGTTGTGTTTCAAGACACAAACCGCTTCTTTTTCCATAAGTACCAACTCCTCCTTTTTGAGTCAGGGTTCCATCTAAAAAATTACCGGTATAAAATTGTATTCCGGGTTCATCAGTAAAAACTTCCAATAATCGTCCGCTTTCGGGATGATATGCAGAAGCGGCAAATCTCAAGCCACTATTTTGTTCATTAAGAACCCAGCAATGATCAAACCCCAATCCTCTTTTTAATTGTTCATCCTCATTTTCTTTTACAATAACTCTTCCTATAGTCTTAGCCTCCCTGAAATCAAACGGTGTACCTTCGACATTTTTTTGTTCTCCCATAGGTATAAAAGTTGCATCTATAGGTAAAAATTTATCAGCATTTATTTTTACTTCGTGATCCAGAATGGTTGAACTAAAATCACCCGATAAATTAAAATAAGAATGTTGAGTCAGGTTTATAATTGTTTTCTTATCGGTTGTAGCTTCATAAAGCACATCCAAAGAATTATCATCATTAAGAGTGTAGGTTACTACTGTATTTAGGTTCCCCGGGTATCCTTGCTCCATATCCTGGCTCAAATATGAAAGCTTTAGGGAATTTTTATTATCCTGGACGTCTTCAACTTTCCAAACTACCTTATCAAAACCTTTTTCGCCTCCATGAAGATGATTCTCTCCATCATTTAGTGGCAGTGAGAATTTTTTCCCATCCAGAGAAAATTCACCTTTTGCAATCCTGTTTCCATAACGACCGATTAAGGCTCCAAAGAATGGATTATCTGAGACATATTGACTAATGGAATCAAATCCCAGAACTACATCCTCATATTTTCCATTTTTATCTGGCGCTTTAAGGGAAGTAATCCTGCCCCCGTAAGTGATAATTTCTACTTCCATTCCTTGAGTGTTTCTCAGGATATAGAGATCAACTTTTTCACCTTCAGAAGTGGCCCCAAAATCTTTTTTCTGAATAACACTATTTTCTTTATTTTCCATAATTTCGGAATCCTCTTTTTTGTCCTTTTTGTCGTTCTTACACTGAATATTCACCAGTGTAAAACAAATAATCCCTGCCAGGCAAGTACTTCGTTTTAATAAATTCATAGGTATCGTTTTAGTTGATTACATTCCGTGTTGAAACAAGTGATAATAAGCCTCATTGGCATTTATTCTATCTTTAAAATCCCTGACATTGGTTTTTTCATCGATCACCAGTAATTCAATCCCGGCAATATCTGCAAAATCCTCTAAAAATTCTGTAGTAATTGCCTGAGAATAAACGGTGTGATGCGCTCCCCCGGATAATATCCAGGATGTTGCAGCAATATCGAGATCTGGCTTCGGATCCCAAAGAACCCTCGCAACCGGTAGATTTGGCAATTCCCCTTCAGGTTTTACAGCTTCTACCTCATTTACAATCAATCTGAACCTGTTTCCTAAATCTATTAAGGAAGCATTAAGCGCGGCACCTTCAGGAGAGTTAAAAACCAAACGCACAGGATCCTCCTTACCTCCAATTCCAAGCGGATGAATATCGCAAGTTGGTTTTCCTTCGGCTATAGTTGGGCATATTTCAAGCATATGAGAACCCAGCACATAGGATTTTTGAGGCGTAAAATGGTAGGTGTAATCTTCCATAAAGGAAGTGCCCCCCTCCATACCTTGTGCCATGACTTTTAGTGCACGCAGAAGAGCAGCCGTTTTCCAATCACCTTCGGCACCAAAACCGTAGCCATCGGCCATCAGTCTTTGAACTGCAATTCCAGGGAGTTGTTTGAGTTCCCCAAGATTCTCAAAGGTATCTGTAAAGGCCTTGAACCCACCTTCATCTAGGAATGCCCTTAAGCCAATTTCTATTTTGGCAGCGTCCACTAAAGACCCCCTTTGATCACCACCTTCTTTAAGTGAATTGGCAAGGTTGTAGGAAGATTCATATTCTGCAAGAAGTTTAGTTACATCTTCCTCTTTTACTGCCTTAATATGTTTTACAACATCTGAGGAATCATATCCGTTCACCGACATTCCAAAGCGCATTTGGGCCCCGACTTTATCACCTTCGGTTACGGCAACTTCCCTCATATTATCTCCAATACGAGCTACTTTTAAATGCTGAAGTTCATCCCAGCCTAAAACTACCCTACTCCATATTCCCAGTTTTTTCTGAACCCGATCCGACTGCCAATGCCCTACTATTACTTTGCGTTTTTTACGCATCCGGGTCATTATAAATCCAAACTCCCTGTCACCATGGGCCGATTGGTTAAGGTTCATAAAATCCATATTAATAGTTTCCCAGGGGATTTCAGCATTAAATTGGGTGTGCAAGTGGCATAAAGGTTTATTGAGAATACTTAAACCTCTAATCCACATTTTTGCCGGGGAGAAGGTGTGCATCCAGGCGACAATTCCAATACAATTTTTATTAGAATTGGCCTCTTGAAAAAGTGCTGCTATTTCATCTGATGTTTTAACCGTTTCCTGATAGACTATTTTTATGGGAAGTTGAGATGATTCATTAAGCCCATTGACAATGTTTTTGGAGTTTTCGGCAACCTGCTGCAATGTTTCTTCTCCGTATAAATGTTGGCTTCCGGTAACAAACCAGATTTGTTTTTGTTCTATATTGACCATTAGAATTTTAATTTGAAGTTAATATTTTTTATTTCTGCCCGTAGTAAGCGTCTTTTCCGTGCTTACGCTCGTAGTGTTTTTTGATAAGTGAATCTTTAAGCCGGGGAGCCTCAGGATTTATCTGTAGGGTTAATAATGCCATCCTGGCCACCTCTTCCAGAACTTTACTGTTGTATACTGCTTTGGCCGCATTTTCTCCCCAGGTAAAAGGGCCATGGTTCCCAATGAGTACCATTTGCACTTCTTTATACGAAAGATTTTTTTCTTTAAAACAATCCAGGATTTGTATCCCAGTATTGAGTTCGTAATTTCCTTCAATTAATTCATCGCGCATAGGGGGAGCGCATGGAATATCTGTCGTGAGATGATCGGCATGGGTCGTGCCAAAAATTGGAATGTCCCTTTGGGCTTGTGCCCAGGCTACTGAATAGGTCGCATGAGTATGTGCTATGCCTCCTATTTCATCCCAGTTTTTATATAAATAAGCGTGGGTTTTAGTATCTGATGAGGGTCTCATTTCACCTTCGATAATGTTGTTTTCAAAGTCCATGATAACAATATCTTCCGGTTTCAGGTTTTGATATGGAACACCACTTGGCTTAATAGCAAATACGCCTTTACTACGGTCAACTGCACTCACATTGCCAAAAGTGTAAATAACAAGTTTCAATGAATCAAGCTCCATATTGGCCTCATAGCATTCCCGTTTTAATTCTTTATAATTTGAATTCATCGATTGTAGTTTAGCGGTTAATATTTTTTTCAGCAAAGGCTCCTAATTTCTTATAAGCTTTCATAAGTTCAGCATAAGCAGCTACTTCTTCTTTTCTGGGATGATATTCTGCTTCAAAATCGCTCCCCAGTTTTTTACTCGCCTCAATTACATTGGGATAAAGCCCAGCCGCAACCGCTGCATAGATCGCTGCACCAAGTGCGGGAGCTTCATCTGACGAAGCTACCTTGATTGGCATATTCAGTACATTTGCCAGTGTTTGCATAATAAATGGTGATTTTCTGGCCACTCCTCCAATACCAATAACACTGTTAATTTTAACACCTTCTTCTTCAAACCTGTTCACTATTTCTTTTGAACCGAAACAAATAGCGTTTACCAGAGCCTTAAAAATATGTGGTGCTTTAGTTCCCAGGGAAAGATTTGAAATCGCACTCTTTAATTCCTGATTGGCATCGGGGGTTCTTCGGCCGTTAATCCAGTCTAATGCAATGGGAATACTTTCTGAAATATCAATTTTTTCAGCTTCTGCTGAAAGTTTTAAAATAAAATCCTTTTCGACTTCAATCTTTAATCTCTCTTTTTGTTCTTCTGAAAGAATTGTGGAATTTAAAATTAAATTGTCCATTGGCCAGGACAGAACATCTTTAAACCAGGCTAAAACATCGCCAAAAGCAGATTGTCCTGCTTCCAAACCAACCAAGCCTGGTATTACCGATCCATCTACCTGACCACAAATTCCACGTACGTTTGTATCACCAATTTCTACTTTGGAAGAAACAATAATATCACATGTAGAAGTACCCATTACCCGTACAAGTGTATTCTCTTCAATCTTTGCTCCTACAGCTCCCGCGTGAGCATCAAATGTTCCCACGGAAATAACAGTATCTGTGGTGAGACCTAATTTTTTTGCCCAGGATGCACTTAAATTTCCTGCAACTTCATTTGAAGTATAGGTTTTATCATATAATCTCCCGCGCAACTGGCCTAAATAAGGATCTAATCTGTTCAGAAAATCTTCAGATGGGAGTCCGTTCCAGTCCTCGTGCCACATAGCTTTATGCCCTGCCGCACAACGGCTTCTTTTAAAACTCTCCAGATCCTGATCTTCTATAAGAAGGTACGTCATTAGATCACAATGCTCCATCCAGGAATAAGCGGCGTTTTTGACAGCTTCGTCTTCTCTGATAATATGGGTTATTTTTGCCCAAAACCATTCTGAAGAATAAATCCCTCCTTCGTATTTGGTGTAATTTATACCTCCCCAATTTTCAGCCAATTCATTAATTTCATTAGCTTCATTTATTGCGGTATGATCTTTCCACAAAACCATCATGGCATTGGGGTTTTCTTCAAATTCCTTTTCAAAAGCAAGTGGTGTGCCCTGCTTGGTTACCGGGATTGGGGAAGAACCAGTAGTATCAATACAAATTCCTTTAATTGAGGAACTGTTGACATTACTTTTATTTATCACTCCTTTTATTGTCTTTTCCAGTCCTTCAATATGGTCCAAAGGATGTTGACGAAAACGATTTAGTGAAGCATCACAATACTCCTGCTTTTTCCATCTTGGATACAGGAAAATGTCCGAGGCCAATTCCTCTCCACTTTCTGAATCCAGTAAAATTGCCCTAACCGAATCGGTTCCATAATCAAGGCCTATAACGTATGTACTCATCAATTTATCTTTTTAGATTTCCAAATATAAACTATTAACCAACAAGTGTATACAAAACACTTATTATTTTTCGAACTATCTCAATTTTATTTTTAGCGCATTAACCGAATACGGAGCAAGCTTAATGGATACGTTCCTACCATTTACTTTAACTTTTTCTTCTGAAGGGCTAATATTCTTAGGGGATTCGAAAGAATTTTCAGCGGTAAGATCAGAATTTTTGAGGGTCACAAGAGTCGCATTACTGTTAAGTTTTTGTCCATTTAATTGAATCTTTACTTCTTTAGGCATCTTTGAAGTGTTCACCAGTTTCACGATTACTTCCTTTTTATCTGAATCTTTAACTGCAGATGCGAATAGATCTTCCTGGCCCGTTAATGCCGATCCATCTTGAGTGATCGAAATAAGATCTGTGCCGCTGTTTGTTGAAAATAACTTTTGAACATAATAATTAGGAGTCCCATAGGCGTTGAAATTATCAAACCATATTAAATCCGGGGCCCATTGCCATGCATCTTTATGGGCCATCAACGGCGCATAAGAAGTTAGATGAACCACATCTGCATTCCTTTCCAGACCGGTCATAAAAGCGGCCTCGGACAAAGCAGCTTCCCAGTTGTTTTCCTTGGGGCCATCTACACCTTTTGGATGGGCCGCATATTCTCCAGCAAAAACTTTAGGTCCGTTCCTATCATAATTATCATATCGGGTTGCATTTTCCCTAAACCATTCAGGGCTTCTATAATAATGCTCATCAATTAAATCGGCATCTAATTTGACGAGCTCTTCCCACCCGTATTCAAAATAATCTCCATCTGGGGAGGGACCGCTACCCGAAACAATAATTATATTGGGGTATTCTTCCCTTAACCTATCCTGAAAAACCTTATATCTTTCAATGTATTCCGGGCCCCATTGCTCGTTTCCTACGCCTATATATTTCAAATTAAATGGTTCGGGATGGCCCATATCCCTCCTTACTTTCCCCCATGGAGTATCTACAGATCCATTGGCAAATTCTATTAAATCAAGTGCATCCTGAACATACGGATCTAAATCTTCCATAGATACAAGTTCCCCGGTATTGTATTGGCACGCAATACCACAACTTAAAATAGGCAATGGCTCTGCTCCCAAATCTTCGGATAGCTGGAAGTATTCGAAAAAGCCCAACCCGAAACTTTGAAAATAATCAGGGGTGAATTTGTGCCTGAATTCGGTATTCCAACGGTTTACCTGCATTTCCCTTTCCTGAACAGGACCTACGGTTTGTTTCCACTGATATCTCTTGGCAATGGTTCTTCCTTCCACAATACAACCACCGGGAAAACGAAGAAATCCGGGATCCAAATCATAAAGTAATTGAACAAGGTCTTTTCTTAATCCGTTTTTGCGATTTTTCCAGGTATCTTCGGGAAAAAGGGAAATCATGTCCAAATCTATTTTACCCGATCCTTCAAAAGAAATTTTTAATTTAGCTTTCTCCTCAGTTTTCGTGGCCCGGAAAACACTATCATAAGTTTTCCAGTCAGCAGTTGTCGGAGTTATCCTGGTCTCGCCAAGAACTTCTGCATTTTCTCCTATCAACTGAAATTTAAGTGCTGTAATGTTTCCGTCACCTTGGGCTGCCATAAAGGAAATGCGATAATTTTCTCCTTCCTTAACACCCATTCCTCTATAGCCTTCATTAATCAATTCATAACCTTGTTCATCATTCACCGTTATGCGGGCGAAATTATGATTGGAAGTACTATCGGAATATTTAAAAATCCTGGCAATTCCGGAATTGTTATTTAAAGAATGTCGATCACTGTTCGGCTCTGCCCATCCCATTTTAGGTTCGTAAAATTCAAAGGATCTGTTTTTAACCATTTCGGCATATAACCCACCATCAGCAGCGAAATTAATATCTTCAAAAAAGATCCCGTACATGGTAGGTTGAATTTCAGCAATGGAATTTGAGATATCCACATCTAACTTTTTTATTTGACTATAGGTATTGGTAAATCCGAGAGCGAATACGCAAAAAGCAAGATTAAAAATTAAGGGGTTTTTCATTTTATAAACAGTTTATTTCAATTCACTTATTTTATATAATCCAGAAGCATGTGCAGCAATATTTTGGGTGAACGCATCTTTATATTCACCCACTTCTTCACCAGTCCACATATTTGTTACTTTAACATCACTATTAAGTGACAAATTAGCCAAATTTACAGATACTTCTAAAGTGTCGGTTTCTGAAATATTAAATAATGCAAGATATGTTTCTCCTGTTTTTTGATTTTTTGAAGTGATAGCCGCTTTTCCATCTTCTTGAAAAAGTAAGCGTACATCGGTACTTTCACTATGCATTTTTAACACCTCTTTATTAGTCAAAAGTGATTCTGTAAAAGCATCGTTACTTGGTAAATCTCCTCCAAAGAATAAAGGTGATTTAAAAATAGTAAATAAGGTCATTAAGGTAAATTGTTCTTCCTTTGTCAATTCACTCATTCTGTCTTCTCCTCTTTCTCCTCTTATTGAAAGTCTTCCTAAAGGAATCATATCACAATCTGGCCAAGTACCGGCATTATTGTGTGCATACCATTTTTCACTTACTTCAAATAGATTTTTGATGTGCCACCAGCTATCCCAAACATCGTTTACCATACGCCACATATTTGCATTGTCGCTAACGTGTGCCGCAGCGTCAGTTGGTGTAGGACCTGGAGATGTGCTTAATACAATTGGACGCCCACACTGATCTATGGCTTTACGAATCATCTCAATTTCATCTTTGTGATAAATTGGTGCTGAGAGGTCATCTATTTTAATGAAATCGACACCCCATGCTGCATATAATTCAAAAATAGAATTGTAGTATGCTTGAGAACCTTCTTTTTCAGCTAAAATGGTATAGTTGTCCTTTAACCACTCACATTGGTTTTCGGTTGTATATATTTGATCTGCAGTAATCCCATTTGTTCCTTTAATTGGCAACTTGTTTTCTACGGCAACTTTTGGGATACCACGCATAATATGTATTCCAAATTTTAACCCTTTTTGGTGAATATAGTTTGCCAATTCTGTAAATCCTTTTCCATCTTTCGCCGAAGGAAAACGGTTTACAGCAGGTAAATAACGTCCATATTCATCTAATACATAGCGAGGATCTGTTTGGTTATAACCTCCTGCTTTATCATTTTCAACAAACCAACGTATGTCCACAACAATATATTCCCATCCATATTCTTTTAGATTTGCTGCCATATAATCAGCATTTGCTTTTACCTCATGTTCTTCAACCGTTGGACCATAACAATCCCAACTGTTCCAACCCATTGGTGGTGTTTTTGCCCATGTTTTAAATTCCCCTTTTTTAAAAGGTGTTTTTTCATTTTTAGTGGAAGAGTTACATGATGCTAGTAATATAATTGCTACTAAAAACAGTAGTGCTTTGTTTGTTTTCATGATATTCATTGTTTTAATATAAGTTGAATAACGCTCAATGAATTTGCAGGAGCATTGTATGTAAATGAGTTTGAAATTATTAATTCAGAGGCTTTTGGAGTAATTTTTAGCGGATTTTCATAGGTATTTTCATCAAGTAAATCTCCTGTTAAAATAGTACAGGTTGCTTTTTTAAAAAATTTAGCACCTATTTTTGATACATCTATTTGGGTTGCTGTTTCTTTAGCATTTCCATTAACTATTTTTAGAATAATTGTTTTTGTATCTTCATTTTTCACTGTGGAGGTTGCTATTGTATTTTTAGAAATTTTAGTGGTATCATAGCTAATTACATCAGAATAATAGATGTTTCCTGCATGTACAGAAAATAATTGTTGCACATAATAGTTGATGCTTTTAAGAACTTCTGTATTGGTAAAATAAATTAAATTCGGACTCCAAAAAACATGGTCTTTTTTCGCTAAAAGTGGTGCGTACGAGGTCATTTTCACAATATCCCCATTGCGTTCTAAAGCCGTCATATAGGCTGCTTCAGAAAGTGCTGAACGAAGTGTGTTTTTACGATCATCTTCATGAGCCGCATATTCTCCTAAATATACTTTAGATGCACTTCTACCATATGCATCGTAGCGGTTTAAGTTTTCCCAAAACCATAATGGTTTTTCGTAATAATGTTCATCGATAATAGGCACCTGAAGTTTGTTTGCAAACGCCCAACCCTTATCATAATCATCACCAGAAGGTCCAGGCCCTACGGTTCCTATAACTGTAATTTCAGGATACCTTCCTGTAACCGCATCATATATTATTTTAAATCGCTCTTTAAATTCAGGCGTTATTTTATCTTCATTTCCAATCCCTAAATATTCCAAATTAAAAGGTTTAGGATGGCCTGCTTCAGCCCTTTTTGCTCCCCAAGTTGTAGAGATGTCCCCGTTGGCATATTCAACCAAATCTAAAATATCTTGCACATAGGAATCCATTTCTGAAAGGGGAACACAAGCTTGACCATCATCTTCAATACGCCATGTACCTCCTGAATTTTGACAGCTAACACCCGCAGGTAAAACAGGAATTGGTTTTGCATTGATGTCTTCACAAAACTGAAAGTATTCAAAATAGCCCAGACCAGCAGATTGATAATAATTCCAAAGATTTCTTTGTCCTATACGCTCTTCAGTAGGACCAATAGTATTTTTCCATTGGTAACTATTGCCTAAACCGTCTCCGTGTACTACACATCCACCAGGGAATCGAACAAATTTAGGTTCTAAATCGGCAATGGCTTGTGCTAAATCTGCACGAAGTCCATTTTTTCTATTTTTGAATGTTTTTGATGGGAATAAAGAAATATCATCTAGAGCAATTTTTCCTTTATTTTTGATAATACATAAAAACCGTGCATTGGCATCGGTTGTGTTAGAAATAACGCTTGCTGCATATTTTTTCCAATTTTTAGAATCTGTTGAAAAAGTAGTTTCGCCATAAACTGTTTTTCCATCAGCACTTTCCAATCGAATTTGAATTGGAAAGGGGCTATCTGAAAGTTCTTTTGCCAACATTGAAAAATGATAGTTTTCATTTTTTTTTATCGCGATTCCATCAAAGCCTTGATTCCGTAAACCAATACCTTCTTTTCCTGCAGATTCAATATCAATCATCACATAATGAGGATTGTTTTTATGTACGGGGTTTTTAGATTCTAAAGACATGTTTCCATAGCCATAGCCTTTTGTGTAAAATTCCCAAGCGGTAAAAGAGTGCCATCCAGATTCATTATGCCAATGGTCAATATCACTGGGGCTGTATTCAAAAGAACGGTTCTGCAACAATTCAGCATAAAGTCCTCCATCAGCTGCATAACTAATATCTTCATAAAAAACCCCGAATAATTCTGGGCTTATTTCCTTTCCTTTATTTTGGGAAAAACCATTATTGCCAAAACAAAGACATACCAGAAAAGTTATAATTGTAAATTTCATCAAAATTATTTAATTTCTCCTTTTTTTGAATTTCTAAATGGCTCCAGGTTACTCACTAACTTTTAATGGTTCATTTTTTGGTAACCAAACTTTCATTTTTCCAATACCTCTGTTAGACCAAGCGTAATAAGGAATAGCTTTTAATTTAGTATTCCTGAGTGTGTTCACACCTCCCAGAAGATCATTTTCCATTTGTACCTGAAACTCATCAGTATTGCTAACCCAAATATCATCAAAGAACTTTTTATTATCAATCTCTTCTATCGCATAAACAATGGGACCGTATTCCAGGGATACTTTCTCCTTATTTTCTTCAACCTTTGAATTTGTTTCCACTTTCCTGACTTCCATAGGAAAATCAAGAATTATGATATCTCCTTTTTTCCATTCCCTGTTTATGGATATATAACCATCATTTTCCCCGAAGGCCAATTCTTCTCCATCTATTGAAATGGTAGGTTTACCTTTCATTTCATTCTTGTAACTGTACAAATCACCAGAAAGAACTTCATTTCTTGACCAGCCCGGAACCCTTAATTTTAAAATGAAATTTGTATCTTCAGAAGGTTCTACTTCAATTCTTACTTTCCCATTCCATGGATAAGAGGTTAGTTGGGAAATTTTGACCAACTTCCCGTTGAAATCTATTTTGGCATCATTGGAAGCATATAAATTCACATAAATAGCCTCCTTTGATTTTGAATAAACCAGGCCAGGAATGGAAGGGATAAACCGAATAATATTCGTTGGGCAACAAGAGCAATCAAACCAATCTTTTCTTGTACAAGCACCCTGATTGAATTCATATTTCCCATCTGATTCCAAGGCATTGGGATAGAAAAATTTTGTCCCGTCTAAAGAAAGGCCGGAAATAAGTCCGTTATACAATGTTCTTTCAATAACATCAAAATACTTAACATCTCCGGTCATACTGTGCAACCGGTGGTTCCAGTAAACATCTCCTATGGCAGCACAGGTTTCATTATATGCGGTTAAATTTGGAAGTTCATAATTTTCACCAAAAGCTTCTCCCTCATGTTTTGCCCCTATGCCTCCGGTAATGTACATTTTTTTGTTCACCATATTATCCCAAAGACCAAGGACAGCTTCCCGATATGCCGTGTCTTTTTGAATTGCAGCAATATCTGTCATGGCTGCATACATATAAACTGCCCGAACTGCATGACCTACAACTTCTTTTTGTTGGGTTACAGGAATATGATCCTGAGAGTAAGGGCCAAATAATTTGTGATGTTCGGGATTTCCCCTGTTATCCAGAAAGTACTTTGCCAAATCAAAATATTCCCTTTTACCGGTTACCTGATATAATTTGATTAATCCGGTTTCAATAATCTGGTGTCCCGGTACAGCATGTATTTTTATCTCTCCCTCTCCAAAAGTATCGACCATTAGATTGGCATTTTTCAAGGCAATATTCAGGAAATTATCTTTCCCCGTGGCCTTATGATGTGCTACAGCAGCTTCATACAAATGGCCGGCATTGTACAATTCATGGCTCATAAAAAGTGATTCCCATCTTTTACCCTCCTTAACCTCGACCCATGAAGCAGGTGGACTGGCAGGATCAATAGTTCTCCAGGTGGTTAAATAACCATCTTCCTCCTGACCAATTTTTATGATATTAATTAGTGAATCCAACAGTATAGATAGTTGCTCATCAGGAGAACTGATAAGTGAATAAGATGCACCTTCAATTATTTTATAAACATCGGTATCATCAAAAGGCATAGCACCCTTTACTTGCCCTTCTAATTTACCGCCCGCAATAAGAAAATTATCCAATCGACCTTCCTCTTCTATTTTTTCAATTGAATATTCTATGGTCTTTTCCTGAACCCTTTTGATAATTGGCAACCAAAAGGAATCATTAAGTTTTACATTTTGAATATTTACAGGGGTAATCTTATAACCGGCCATATCATTATTTTCCGAACCAGATTGATTTGGTACTTCTGCGCTTTTGTCTTTACAGGAAATTATCGATATTAATAAAAGGCAGATAAGGCTTATTCTCAATATTGGAATATTCACAGAGTATTTCATTTTTAAGGGTTTTTAAAAAATTAATTCATTCTCAATTTCACAACTGTCAATGAATAAGCAGGTAATTCTAATTTCACATTCTTATTTCTTAGTTGAACTGGACTTTCTACCGGGCTGATATTTTTGGGAGATTCCAGGGAATTTTCAGCCTGTAAATCTTTATTGTTTAAAGTTAAAAGCGTGCCTTTGGAACCCAAATTACCACCTTTAAAATTCAGATTTATCTCCTGAACTTTTCCTGAAGTATTTACCAGTTTCACGATCACTTCCTTTTTAATCTGATCTTTAACTGCAGAGGCGTATAACTCTTCCTGGCCTGTTAAGGCTGCTCCATCTTTAGTAACCGAAATTAGATCTGTACCGCTGTTTGTTGAAAATAACTTTTGAACATAATAATTAGGAGTTCCATAGGACCCAAGATTGTCAAACCAGATAAGATCCGGTGTCCACTGCCAGCCTTCTTTATGAGCCATCAATGGGGCATAAGAGGTAAGATGAACCACATCTGCATTTCTCTCCAAACCGGTCATAAATGCTGCTTCAGACAGGGCTGTCTCCCAGTTATTCTTATTATCTGGACTGGCGATGGCTACACTTTGTGCAGCATATTCCCCTGCAAAAACTTTTGGCCCATTACGGTCATAACTATCATAACGGGTTGCATTTTCCCTAAACCATTCAGGGCTCTTGTAATAATGCTCATCTATGATTTCCGCATTTAGTTTTTCCAATTCCTGCCATCCATATTCAAAATAATCTCCTTCAGGAAACGGTCCGCTCCCAGAGATAATAATCATATTCGGGTATTTCTTCTTTATTGCCTTCTCAAATTCTATGTACCGCTCTATATATTCAGGGCCCCATTGTTCATTTCCAACACCTATGTACCTCATATTGAACGGCTCGGGATGGCCCATTTCGTTTCTTATTTTTCCCCAGAAAGAATCTACAGGGCCATTGGCAAATTCCACCAGGTCTAATGCATCCTGTACATAAGGATCAAGATCTTCCATAGGTACAAGTTCGCCAGTATTAAACTGGCAGGCTATACCAACACTTAAGATTGGAAGTGGCTCTGCTCCCATATCTTCAGCCAGTTGAAAATATTCAAAATACCCAAGGCCAAAAGTCTGGAAATAATCGGGTGTTAATTTATGGGCAAATTCCTCATTCCATCTATTAATTAGAAGTTCACGGTTCTCAATAGGACCTACTGTTTTTTTCCATTGATAACGTTGCTCAAGAGTTCTACCTTCGACAATACAACCACCGGGGAAACGAAGAAATCCAGGATCCATATCTTCCAGCAACAGGGCAAGATCTTTCCTCATTCCATTTTTTCTTCCCTTGTAGGTGTCTACAGGAAAAAGAGAGATCATATCCATAAGGATCTCACCGGTTCCTTCAAAAGTAATTTTCAGTATTGCTTTTTCCGCTGTTTTAGAAGGAATTATTTGAGATTCATATTCTTTCCATTCCGAAGAATTAAGGGAAACGCTTTTTTCACCTACAACAGTTCCATTAGGAGCTATAAGCTGAAAATTAATTTTCCCAATATTTTTATTGGCAGTTTTAAAAGATAGCCTGTATTTTTCACCTTCTTTTACACCAATTCCCCTAAACCCTTCATTGATCAACTCATAACCTGCAGCATTTTTTATATTGATCTTAATATAATTGTGATTCCCTGTACTGTCTGAATATTTAACAAGTTGGGCAAGCCCGGATTCATTATTAAAGGAATGTCTGTCACTGTTTGGCTGTAGCCAACCCATTAATCCCAGCTGAAATTCAAAGGACCTGTTCTTTATGAGCTCAGGATATATCCCCCCATCTGCCGCAAAATTTATATCTTCAAAAAAGATTCCATACATTGTAGGCTGGATCTTAGTCAAAGACTTATCTACATTTACTTCTAAATTTGTTTGAGAAAATCCTATTAATCCACTAAAAAGGACAACGAAGCTTCCTAATTTTTTTAATCTGTTCTTCATTATATGGTAAATTAAATTGGTAAAATTATGATCCTTAGTTTTCAAATAAAGTTTCTCAGGTCCAGATTTTTCCAATTGGGTTGAAAATTATTTTAAAACATCATTTTTTAGTTTTGGCCATTGATCCTTATCCCACTCCAGTTCTGCAACTTTTAGTTTAGAGGCTCCTTTATCATTGGCGTCATAAGCGTGAAAGAATATGTAATCCTTTTCGTTAAAGGTATATGTGCTGTTATGGCCTGCACCATACCAGTTCTCGTTTCCTTCGATTATTAAGGTTCCTCCTCCTTCATTTAAAGGCTTTCCATCTTTATCAACATAAGGCCCGGTTACCACTTTTGATCTTCCTACTACAACTTTATAGGTACTTTCCTCTCCACGGCAGCATAAGTCCCAGGAAAGGAACTGATAATAATATCCGTTCTTTTTGAAGATAAAAGGGGCCTCCAATGCAGCATCTCCGGGATTGGAATCGGGAAGATCAAAGGAACGTTCTCTCCTGGCGATGGTGTGCCATTCTTCCGGTTGTGCAATTGATGTTAAACTGTTGTCCATTTTTACCAATTTCAACCCATCCCAAAAGGATCCAAAAGCAAGCCACGGGGTCTTTTTATCATCAAAAACAAGATTGGGGTCAATAGCATTCCACATATCCCTGTTGGGAACAGATTGTATTACGATTCCGTGATCTTCCCATTTATAATTTTCATCTTCCGGATTTAAAGTTGTGTTTGTGGCAATTCCTATAGCTGAAGTATTTTTTCCAAATGAAGAAACCGAATAATATAAATAGTAAGTACCGTTGTGCAGGGTAATATCGGGCGCCCAAATATGGTTTTCAAAATCGGGCACAATACTGTCTGCCCATTCAGGCTTTTCTGCAAAAACTGCAGGTTCCCGCTTCCATTCTTTTAAATCTTTCGAACTATAAACTGAAATCCCTCTTCCTGTATTGTAAAGATAGTAAGTTCCATCCTGTTTAGCTACAACTGGATCATGCACCCTTATATCCTGGGCTATTGAAGAAAAAATAGTTCCAAGAAAAAAGAAGGAGAATAATTTAAAATATAAGTTTATGTTTATTTTCATGGTTGAAAAAATTAATCCTGAATTCCTTCTGATGTCATCTGGATACGTTTCAAAGTACCATTTGGATTGTAATATAATGCATCAATACAAACAGATCGCCTGAAACTACCCCCATTGGGATCAATACTTCCATTATGATATATAAAATAGGAAATCCCTTTAAATTCAATTATTGCCTGATGATTGGTATTACTGTTCCCAGCAACTTCATTCAATATTCCTTTATACTCCCAAGGCCCCTTGATGGACTTGCTCATGGCATATGAAGTTTTCTCCGGAAATCCGAAAGCATATGATAAATAGTACCAATCCCCCTTTTTATGTATCCAGGGTGCTTCGGTAAAATTGGGTAAATCTACAGTATGAATGGGGCCATCCAGCTCAATCATATTATCTTTAAGTTTTGCGTAATAACACACGGTATTCCCCCAATACAAATAGGCCTGGCCATCGTCATCAATATAAACTGTAGGGTCAATATCATCCCAACTAATATCAGTATATTCACTCGTCATATCATTGGTGACAAGTGCTTTTCCAAGGGCATCTTTAAATGGGCCAGTGGGATTATCTGCAACTGCAACACCTATAGCTTTCCCACCAATAGAGCCATGGGTTACTGATACATACCAGAAGAATTTACCATCCCTTTCAATTACCTGGGCTGCCCAAGCATCGCTTTTGGCCCATTTAAAATCGGAAACTTTTAAGGGGACGGGATGTTCTTTCCAATTCAACATATCAGAAGAAGAAAATACAAGCCATTCATTCATTTTATAAAAATGGAAATCATCAGGTGCCTCATCGTGCCCAGTATAGAGATAAACTTTATTCTGATGAACCAAAGCTGCAGGGTCCGCAGTAAACTTATCAGTAATTATGGGGTTATTAAAATATTTTTTGATTTCCAAATTTTCATTTTGTTCCTGTGCCAATATTGGCATACAAGAAAATAGAAGAATGGTTACAATCAGGAGATTCAGAATTTTATTCATTTTTTTAATTATTTTTTTTTAAGTTTATTTCATTAATCTTACACCATTTATATTTCCGTTGTCCGGGAATTGGGGTTTTCAACTTCTGGATTAATTTTTTATTTCTAATCTATTTTTTTACCCCAAATGGTACGGCCTGAGGAAGTAAAACCTAAATAAGTTAAAGTGGCTTTCCGGGGTGATGCTTCCCAATCCCAGGCATCAGCAACAATAATTTCGCGATTGTTTATTGTGAGTTTCTTTGTCTCATTGTCAAAAGACCAAGTTCCCGTAATATTTCCCGTTACCATATTATTAGCATGAAAAATTACAATGGATGATTCCTGAATTGATCTGTATTGATAATCGAGGGTAATATGTTCCCAGGTTCCCACAATAGATTCTTTAGTAATGGTAGATTCAGGTACTCCTGCAAAACGTTCTGGTGAAACAAGTGGCCATCCATCCTCTGTCCATTCAATCCTTCGAATATGTCCCATCATAACCGCATTTGAAACGGTTATTCCGGGGACATTTTCTGGCAAACGCCCTTGTGAGGCATAAAACCATTTTTTTGTTTCCGGATCCTTAAAAACGGAGGCATGGGATATACCTACCCAACCTGTATGTTCGTTAAATGCATAGGGATGAGTTAGCATAGGCCAGGCTTCTGCACCTTTGGTAACGTTGGCGCCATCAATGCCCAAATATGGTCCGGTAATATTCTGAGACCTAGCTACCCTTGTATTATATGCTACTGAAAGTTCGTCATAAGCCAGGAACAGATAATAATAACCTGTTTCTTCATTGTAAATGATTTCAGGAGCTTCCAGACCTTGCCAACGATTTGTATCAACACTTCCACGGCCAGCAATTCTAACCCCATAATCCTCTATATTTTCGAGTTTATCAGGCTTACCTGTTGAGGAATTTAATTGTACTGCTGCAATTCCAGAATGCCATGAACCATAGATCAACCAGTGCTCGCCCTCAGGAGTAACAATAAAACTTGCGTCTATTGCATTAAATTTAAAGTATCCACTCCAGTCGTTTCCCCCTGTCCTGGTATAGGTTTCAAAGCCATCCGACACAGAACTCACTACCATTCCTTTGTCTTCCCAATTATTAGAAGCCAAATCACTAGATTCGGCAAGCCCAATAAATGCTCTTTCGGTCCAGGAAGAATTAGGATCTGATCCAACCATAGGATTTGTGACTACCACACTGTAAAACAACCTGAATTTATTATCAACCTTTTTAATGTGGGGAGCCCAGAAGCCGTAATTGGGATTTTCTATAGGTGGTAAAGGCGGGTCCATTCTTGCCCGCATATTGTTTAAGGAATCTTTTATCCACGCAGGTGCTTCAGAAAATACTGCGCCCCGGTGTTCCCAATTTACAAGATCTTTAGAACGTCGCACCGGATAATGTCCATGACCTTCATGAGCATTTCCATAGGAGGCATCGGTTTGATACATATAAAAGTATTCCCCGTCCTTTTCGACAGTGGGGTCGTGTACGTTAGCTAAATTCCATTGAGATCGTTGGGACCAGGCAGCTATGCCTGTATAATCATCGGGATAAGTAGGCCCCTTAAAAGCATCGGAGTCATTATCAGGATTATCGTCCCCCCCGTTGGAATCATCAATAAAATTGGGGTCATTATCAGAACAACTCACCGATAAAGCACCAACTGAAACAATTAGGCAGAAAACAATAAATTTCGAACAAAACCTTTTCATCATAATGCTTTTTTACTTTTTATGTCATTACATCCATTGAGATTCGATGTCAAATCAAGAGGAATAGTGCTTTTACTATCGAAACATCATTTGGATTCTAACAATACAACTGAAAAAGGAGGTAAGTTCACTTCAAGTTTTCCATTTCTTAATTTGAAATCTTTAAATTGGGCAGGAACAATTTTTTGAGGTTCATCAAACGTGTTATGATCCTGTAACTTTTTAGAAGTTAATATCGTTGCCGATAAATTTTTGATATTTAATTTCCCTAAAGCTATTTCAACCTTATTATTTTTCTTGGAATCGATATTCACCAGTGAAATATTCAATTTACCCGCTTCACTTTTTGATGCTGATACCGAAATCGCAGGTATTTTTTCCCCTTCGTAGCTATAATCAGGTGATTTAAAATCAACCGGAAGTAACTGCGAATCGTGGTGAACAGTATACATTTTAAGAACATAGTAGGTAGGAGTCAAAATCATTCTCTCACCTTTGGTTAAAGCAACTGCCTGTAGGACATTGACTGTTTGTGCAAGATTGGCCATTTTTACCCTGTCGCTATGGTTATTGAAAATATTAAGGGTAGCTCCGGCAATCATAGCGTCTCTCATAGTGTTTTGTTGATACAGAAAACCAGGATTTGTACCTTCTTCAACATCGTACCATCCACCCCATTCATCTACAATAAGATCTATTCTCTTTTCAGGATCATATTTATCCATTATTGCAGTATGTTTAGTAACCAGTTCCTCCATCTTTAAGGCAGTTTGCATGGTAGAAAAATACTGTGCTTCATTAAAATTTGTAGCAGAGCCTTTTTCGTTCCATTCTACAAAAGAATAGGAATGTAGTGCTACTCCTTCAATCAAATTCTTGGGGATATCCCGCATAAGGACTTCTGTCCAGTGATAGTCGTCAACATTGGCACCGGAGGCAATTCTATACAACTTGTTACTGTTGCTCCAATCTGCCATAAATGTGGCATATTGCTTATATAAATTGGCATAATATTCCGGTGTCATGTTACCACCACAGCCCCACATTTCATTTCCTACTCCCCAGTATTTTACATTCCAGGGTTCTTCCCTTCCATTCTCCTTCCTAAGTTTGGCCATCGGGCTCCCATCTGCATGGTTTACATACTGGATCCAGTCTGTAAATTCCTGCACGGTACCGCTACCAATATTTGCCGCCAAATAAGGTTCAGCTCCTAAGATTTCACATAAATTCAGGAAATCATGGGTTCCAAAACTATTGTCTTCAGTAACCCCACCCCACCATTGATTTACAATAGAAGGTCTATCTTTTTTTGGACCAATTCCATCTTTCCAGTGATAGGTATCTGCAAAACATCCACCGGGCCACCTTAGGTTAGGTATTTTAATATCCTTAAGGGCTGCTATAAGATCATTCCTAATCCCATCAGTGTTAGGGATTGGGCTATCTTCTCCAACATATAATCCATCGTAAATTGAACGTCCCAAATGTTCGGCAAAATGGCCGTAAATGTGTTTACTGATTATAGGGGCATCATTCGAATCTAATAATGTGATTTTGGTGGTTTCCTGAGCATTTATAACTGTTCCACCAAGTGTAAAGGCGATTAATAAAACTATCGTATGTATGGAATTTATCATATAATTTTCTATTATAACATCATACAGTAAATTAAGTAGTTTGCTGTATAATGTTAACTATGGTTAATACAATTTTCATATTCTATTATTAATACCCCAAATTTTGTTGAATTCCAGGATTGTTATCTACCTCCACCTGGGGAATTGGAAAATATTCTCTTCCTGGCTGATAGGTTTCAAATTCAGGATCTCTTTGCTTTAACAATGAAAGTTTTGAGGGGTCTTGAAGCCATCCCCACCGGCGTATATCGTCAAAACGATGGCCTTCCAGGGCAAGTTCAAGGAACCTTTCATGAGCGATTTGTTCACGCATTTGTTCCTGGGTCATATTTGGTTTAACACTTGCAAGAATTGGAAGGTTTACCCTGTCACGAACCATCTGAATATATTGATATGCTTCTTCAGTTGAACCTGTTTCATTCAGCGTTTCTGCATACATTAATAAGACATCCGCATATCTAAGGATTCGTTCATTAATACCTGATCTCCAGTCAAATTCTTCAGATCTGGTTTTAGAATTTTGATATTTATTCACAAAAAGAGAATTGAGGTCTGCCGGGTTATTAGCATAATATGTAGCAAAATCATGCCCATATAAAGTGTAGCCATCGGGGTCATTCCATGCAATTGTAACATTTAGTCGAGGATCTGTATCCCCATTTACAGATTTCTCTTTAATGAATTCTTCAAACAGAGTTTGGGTTGGTTGCACATCTGTCCATCCAAAACCTCTAGGTGCGTAAGTTATGGCTCGTGCACTGGTTTTTCCCCAGGCAGAAGCTGGGGCGCCTCCCCAACCTAGATCCACTCCACCAACTTCACGACTAAACTGTACTTCAAATAGAGATTCAGAATTGTTTTCATTTTCTTCAGTGAAATTATCCTGGTAATTCCCGACAAGTGAATATTCCCCTAAATCAATTACCATTTTAAAATAATTTTTTGCCTG
>Ga0307487_1000853_pt1 | contig 22906 bp, 8 predicted proteins | sample CBIW12metaG_FD_203665 | JGI IMG/M metagenome (GOLD analysis project Ga0307487, IMG submission 203665) | Sea-ice brine microbial communities from Beaufort Sea near Barrow, Alaska, United States - CBIW 1.2 | ecosystem: Environmental > Aquatic > Marine > Coastal | place: USA: Alaska | collected... | reverse complement strand
AGTTGAACGCTGTTTCGGCCCCCTGATACGTAAACGGGGATTCGAAAGGCGCACCGTTGAGGTAGAAGCTGGCAACCAGCGTCCCGGCCACAAAGGCGCCAAAGGTGCCGAGCAGGATGCCGACAATTGGACTCAGTCGCGCGGTCGCCTCCCGGCGTCGATGGAGCTTGAGCGCAAAGGCGCCGTACGCAATGGCGGTAATCCCGATGGCGGAGGAAATGTATCCGAGCCCCACCCCTAGAGGTGTGGTCGGGAACAACGCGAGCACTGCAGCGACGAGGCCAAAGAGGAGCGCCAGCCTTCCCGGCCCGTTGCGCACCAATGTGCGCGGGGCAAGGCTAGTCGTCGACTCGCGGGACGAATAGCGGTAACCGGATGCCACACGACTGTTGTCATATTCGGGCGGCGACCAATCCCGTGGCCCTGCTTGCTTCATCGCTTCCCCTCGACCCGCACCCCCGCACCCCCGCACGAGCATCACTCAAGTTTGGCAGGAGCGGGGGCAAGAGGGGATACCCCAGAACGGGTGAGCAGATGCACCACGGAATGTCAGTGGCCGGTACTTGAATGACTATCATTATGGGACTGGCCGGACTCATGCCGACGTCGTCGTCGCGTCTGGCCGTGGAGGGAAGCCGTGACTGATTTTCTGACGGATGCCGGGGGGCATTCGGCTGAGCTCGCCGTTGCGCCGGGCTCGATTGTTGAAGTTCGCGATGCCGTGTGGTTGGTGACGAGTACCGAGATGACGACGTCTGGCCGCTTGGTGCGTGTTCAGGGGCTCTCTGACTTGGTGCGCGATACGACTGCAACCTTTTATAGCGACATCGACACGATCGTTCCGCTTGACCCGGAGAAGGCCACTGTGGTTGGCGATGATTCGCCGCGCTACCGTCGGGCGAAGTTGTGGCTTGAGGCGACCCTCCGTAAGTCTCCGATTCCGCTTAATGCTCCTGAACTGACGGTGTCGACACAGATGCTGGCAGATCCTCTTGAATATCAACATGCTGCTGTGCGCAAGGCGCTTGATCCGGCGAACCTTCGCCCGCGCATCCTTATTGCCGACGCGGTGGGTCTCGGCAAGACGCTCGAAATTGGGATGATTCTTTCGGAGCTGGTGAGGCGTGGACGAGGCGAGCGAATCCTCATCGTCACTCCACGCCATGTGCTTGAGCAGATGCAGCATGAGATGTGGACTCGGTTCGCGCTTCCGTTTGTGCGGCTCGACTCGGTGGGCATCCAGCGGGTGCGACAAAAGCTGCCGGCGACGCGCAACCCGTTCAGCCTGTATAAGCGGGCGATCATTTCGATCGACACGCTAAAGCAGGAGAAGTATCGCTCCCATTTGGCGAAGCATAAGTGGGATGCGGTAGTCATCGATGAGTCTCACAACATCACTGGCGCAACGCTGAACAACCGTCTGGCTAGGGTGTTGGCGCCCAACGCTGAGGCGCTGATTCTGGCCAGTGCAACCCCGCACAATGGCCGCAAGGAATCGTTCGCCGAGCTGATTCGACTGCTTGAGCCGACGGCGGTGACTCCGGATGGCGACATCATTGAGTCCGAGGCGAAACGCCTAATTATTCGTCGTCACCGTCACAGCGAGGAAGTCGCCCGCGAGGTTGGCTCTGACTGGGCAGAGCGACTCGAACCGCAGAATTTCTTGGTTGACGCATCCCCTGAGGAGAACGCGGTCGCCGATGAGCTTTCGAGTGTCTGGTTGCATCCGAACGGCTCGTCCCCATACTCGGGTAACACTTCGGCGCTATTTCCTTGGACGTTGGCTAAGGCTTTTCTCTCGTCACCGGCAGCGTTGTTACAGTCGGTCAATGAACGCCTGCGCAAGCTTGAGAGTGCAGCGCGCACCTCGGCACAGGCCCGCGAGGTTGAAGCGCTCGAACGGTTAAAAACACTGTCCGAGGCTTCGCTGGCCGGAACATCGGCGAAGTACGCAAAATTGGTGGAGTACCTCCGACACATCGAGGTCGGGTCCTCGAGTGCGGAGCGTGCCGTGGTGTTCTCTGAGCGGGTGGCGAGCCTGGGTTGGCTCCGCGACAAGCTGAGTAGCGACCTCAAGCTGAAGCCTGAGCAGATCAAGGTTCTGCACGGAGGTTTGAGCGATGTCGAACAGCAGGAAGTCGTAGAAAGCTTCAAGCAGTCATCGTCACCGATCCGAGTGTTGATCACTGGCGATGTGGCGTCTGAGGGCGTCAACTTGCACTCGCAGTGTCATGAGCTCATTCATTTCGACATTCCATGGAGTCTCATCCGCATTGAGCAGCGCAATGGGCGCATCGATCGGTACGGGCAGAAGCACCCGCCGCAGATCACGACTCTTCTTCTGCAGCCAGATAACGCTGACTTCTCGGGCGACGTTCGCGTGCTGCAGCGCTTGCTGGAGCGCGAGCGTGAAGCTCACACCGCTCTCGGCGATGTCGCGTCACTCATGGGCAAGTATGACGCGGGTGCTGAAGAAGACGAGATCAAGAAGGCTCTCGCCGCTGGGCGCGACGTCGATGACGTCATTCCCACCGTCGAACAAGTGAGCGCGAGTACTGAGGACCCGATTGCGGCACTCTTCGCGAAGCTGGCTCTGGAGCAGGGAGAGTCGCAGGGTGGTGCTACCGAACAGCTGCCTGCTGATTCTTCACAGAGTGTAGATGCCACGACAGGTCTCTTTGCCGACAATACGGCGTTCCTGCGGGAGGCTCTGGCTGAGGCATTTGTTGCCCCGGCTGCCGAGCCGTCGGCGAATGGCGTGAGCTGGTTGGAAGATCCGGCCCATAGTTTCGTCTCGATGGTGCCGACCAAGGATTTGGTGCAGCGTCTTGAAGTCCTGCCGCAGAGCTATTTGCGCGATCGCAAGGTCACTGAGCAACTCAAGCTTGTGGTGTCAGAACCACGGGCCAAGGCGCTGCTGAAGGATGCGCGCGATAACAAGGCGAGCACATCGCTATGGCCAGAGGCGCACTATCTTGGCCCGCTGCATCCGGTGTTGGAGTGGGCGAGTGATCGCGCGCTGTCGAAGCTGGGGCGCAACCAGGTGTTTGCGGTGCGCGGCGATGTCGAGCACCCGACTGTGTTGTTGTTGGCGTCATTGACGAATCGGCGCGGTCAGGTTGTCGCGAGTTCGCATGTGAGTGTCGCGTTTCCCGAGCTGTCCAATCCAGATTTTTCCTACGCAAGCATCCATGCGAACGCCCGCGATGCGCTAGCTGAGATTGGCTTTGCTTCGGCTGTGAGCGTGAATCATGGGGCTGTAGCGGTTGGCGACCTCCAAGCTCTTATTGCCCCGGCGGTTCGCTCCGCTGCGTCGACTGCGAAGCAACTTGCGGTGGCATCGACGGGGGCGATCGAGGCCCGAATTGAGGCGTGGTCAACTCGAATTGAAGAGTGGGAACGCCGTGCTGACGCACTCACCCAACTTGAGGGGCTTAAGTCCCGCAGAGTGACGGTCGAGCAGGAGCGTGTGATGGCGGAGTCGATGAAGCCGCACCAGCAGCTCGTGCGGCCATTGCTGGTAGCAGTTCCGAATGATTTTGCTGGCGCTGAGCCAGCGGGGGAGTAACTCATGGCTGACGAAGCAATCATTATCGGTGAGGGTTGGCTCAGCGAGCACTATTTCACGACGGAGGCGAAGTCTCAGTCGTTCCGCGCGCAGGTGCTGGCCAGTCGCAAGCTGTGGGATGAGCAGGATGATGACGGCCACCCATCGGTGCGGGCACGGTTCAGTGCGATTCGGGCTCAGCTCGAGTCGCGGTTGGCTGCTCTAAAAGCGGGCGACAACGATCTCTCGATTCGTGACGAGTTGTATGTGCCGCTGCGACAGGCTCTGGGCTTCAACGGCGGTGGCTACCACCTCGAGCAGCAGGGGCCGCTGCTGCGGCTGACTCAGCCGGGGCTCTCGGAGGGCGCTCCGTTGGCGATCGTGGAGGGCCGCCCGGTCGACACGGTTGACGACTTGTTGGCGAAAGATGCGCACACGCTTCTGGTTCCTTTCGAGGTCGACGACAACACCAACCACAACATCATTTCGGTGGCACGTCTCCTGTCGACGCTTTTCACTGAAGAAGAGGGCCCCAACTTCGCGCTGGTGTTCGCCGGCAAATGGATGCTGGTGGCCGAGCGTGAGCGTTGGGCTGAAGGTCGCTACTTGGCTCTCGATTTACAGCTTGTGGCAGCGCGCAATGATGCCAAAAAGGGTGGCGAGATTGATCGCGCCCTCTGCTGTGTGTCTGCGGATGCGCTCGCTCCGGATGCTGAGGGCGACATCTGGTGGAACTCGATTCTGGATGAGTCGATCAAACACACGGTCGGAGTCTCGCAGGACCTCCGCGAAGGCGTACGTCTATCGATCGAGATCATTGCGAACGATGTGGTGGCTCGGCGTGCCCGAGCTCAACTCCCGCCGTTGCCGCAAGCTGAGGCGCAGGTGCTGGCGAAGCAGTCGTTGCGATTCTTGTATCGCATCCTGTTCCTCTTATACGCGGAGTCGTCACCCGAGCTCAAGGTGCTTCCGGTGGGTACTGCCGAGTATGAAGAGGGCTACAGTCTTGACCGCCTGCGCGAACTGACTCTGGTGTCCTTGCCGACAGAAGAGTCGGAGCACGCAACGCACTTCTACGAGTCGCTCGCGGTGCTCTTCCGTCTTGTCGATCAGGGCCACGGAGTAGCAACCGCGCACAGCGACGATTCGGAAGACGACAACTCCGAACTACGCGAGGGCCTAGTCTTCAATTCGCTTCGAGCAGATCTCTTCCTACCTAAGGCGACCCGTCACATTGACGAGGTCGGGCTGAGCGATTCCGAACTGCAAAAGGTGCTCGCCCATTTACTACTCAGCAAAGAGCAGAAGGGCCGCGATCGCGGTTTCATCAGCTACGCCGATCTGGGTATCAACCAGTTGGGTGCCGTGTATGAGGGCCTGATGTCGTACACGGGCTTCTTCGCCGAGACCGAGCTGTATGAGGTTGCCAAGGATGGCAACGCAGAGAAGGGCTCGTGGGTCGTTCCGGTTGAGCGTTCGCACAACATTGCCTCAAAGGATTTTGTTAAGACCACGAACCCGCTGACGGGCGAGGAGGTTGCGGTCATTCACGAGCCGGGAAGCTTCGTTTACCGTCTTGCGGGTCGTGAGCGCCAACAGTCGGCTTCCTATTACACGCCAGAGGTTCTCACCCGTTTTACGGTGTCTCAGGCGTTGGAGGAGTTGCTCGATCAGGGCGACACCACCACGACTGCGGAGGAGATTCTGGGCCTGACGGTGTGTGAGCCTGCGCTGGGTTCGGGTGCCTTCGCTATCGAGGCGGTCCGACAGCTTGCGGACGAGTATTTAAAGCGCCGGCAGGACGAACTGGGCGAACGAATTGACCCAGATGCGTACCCTCGCGAGCTACAAAAAGTGAAGGCGTCGATCGCACTCCACCAAGTCTACGGAGTGGACCTCAACGCGACCGCGGTCGAACTGGCCGAGATCTCGCTGTGGCTCGACACGATGTCCTCGGATCTCAAAGCCCCATGGTTTGGCCTGCACCTGAAGCGAGGCAACTCACTCATTGGTGCTCGCCGTGCCGTCTATAGTCGCGACTCGATCAACTCGAAATCCTGGCTGAACTCGGCACCACGAGATGTTCCCGTGTCGAGTCTGCGCGAAGACATTGACGCAGGCACGGTGGGCTCGGGCCTCTCGGGCTCGATCCACCATTTCCTCCTCCCGGCTGAAGGCTGGGGCAGTGCAGTCGACGCCAAAGAAGCCAAAGAGTTGGCTCCCGAGGCACTCGCCGCGTTGAAGACGTGGCGTCGCCAGATCGTGGCAAAGCCAGGCAAGAAGCAGCTCGACCAGCTTGTGGCACTGTCGATGCGAGTGGAGACGCTCTGGCAGTTTGCCCTGCGCCGACTTGAGATTGCGGAACAAGAGATCCGTCGCCACATCCCTCTTTGGGGAAGCGACGAGAATCCTGAGCGAACTGAGGTTGGTGCACACGCCACTGTGACGCGCGAAGAGATCGAGGCCAAGCTCAGCGATGCTAATGGTGCCTATCAACGCCTGCGTCGGATCATGGATGCGTGGAACGCGCTGTGGTTCTGGCCCCTCACCGACACGCTCACGCAGGGCGTTCAGCCGCCCAGTCTCGACCAGTGGTTGGATGGCGCACGAGCCGTGCTGGGTGAGCACACGGAGCGCAGCAAGAGTGCGACAGCGCACGGCGCAGTAACACTGGGCTCCAGCGCGACAGGCTGGGCGGCGCTCAACGAAGAGGAGCAGGACAACCTCGACTTTGCTTCGGCACGGTCAATTGAAGATGCACTGGCTCAACACCCGTGGCTGGGGGTTACGGGACGTATCGCCGACCGGCAGGGGTTCTTTCACTGGGACCTCGACTTCGCAACGGTCTTCGCCCGCGGAGGCTTCGACTTGCAGGTTGGAAACCCGCCTTGGGTGCGCCCACGCTCAGATGTTGACGCCTTGCTCGCCGAGGGCGATCCCTGGTGGCAACTCAAAGTCAAGGCGACACAAGCACAGGAAGCAGCGAAACGCGAGGAAACGCTTCGGGCTGCTGGCATCCCGGAACTGCTCGTAGACGGCACGAGCGATGTGGCGGCATTGGCTGCGTATGTTGGCGCACCAACGAACTATCCGCACCTTAAGGGCCTACAGCCAGATCTCTACAGATGCTTCATGGAGCTCACTTGGCGGCACGGCTCCGAACGTGGAACCGTTGGCCTCATCCACCCTGAATCTCATTTCACCGACGAGAAGGCCAAACTACTTCGGGCTGCAACCTATCCGCGATTGCGAAGGCATTGGCATTTCCTGAATGAGAAAATACTATTCGAGATCGACGACAAGGCCTCGTTCGGGATTCACATTTACGGGACACATTCGAGCGAAGTTCAGTTCGAAATGGCAACTTATATCTACCACCCTGATGTCATCCAACGTTCATATGCCCATGACGGCACAGGCGAGGAACCGGGGCTTAAGGACCGCGCTGGGAATTGGGACATGCGGCCACACCGAAGCCGCATAATTACAGTGAGTGACGACACACTCAAGACTTGGCACGCTGTTCTGGAAGATGATTCCGTGCCGACTCGAAATACACGCATGGTCTATGCGGTGAACAGGTCAACGGCTGTGGTGCAAGAGAAGCTTTCCCGAAGCAAGCGGATAGGCGAGCTCGCGCTCGAGTTTTCCGCTGGTTGGCACGAGAAGAATGATCGCACTAAGGGCTACATCGAAGTTGGTTGGGGAGAGGTCACGTCGTGGAACGACGCCATCCTTCAGGGCCCAAATCTGTTCGTGGCTAACCCGTTTTACAAATCGCCCAATGAGAGCATGCTGCACAACCAAGACTGGTCTGCCGTGGACCTCGAAACACTCTCCCCTGATGCGCTGCCCATTACGTCCTATAAGCCAGCAAAGGCCGCTGCGGAGTATGACGCTGCTTACACGCATTGGGGGCCGGACCGTATCCCGGCCCGAGACCGCTACCGAATCGCTTGGCGCGCCATGGCGGCGAATACGGGGGAGAGAACGCTCATAACGGCAGTTATTCCTCCGGGCGCGGCACACATCAATGGAGTCTTCAGCGCAGGTGCACAACAAGATGATCCAAAGCTCATCGCCACCGTTGCCGCGTTTACGTCGTCCCTGGTAGTCGATTTCGCTGTGCGGGTCGCACCGAAAAGCGGAATCTACCAAGGAGTTTTCGGGCGGCTGCCAATCGAAACCGATAGCCCGCTCGCGAATGCGCTACGAATTCGCATCTTAAGGCTGACTGCGCTCACCAATGCATTCGGCACTCTCTGGTCCGGCTGTTTTGAGGAGGAGTTTAGCCACGAGGAGTGGGCTATCCCGTCACGATTCCGTGGACAGGACTCAATTAGCCACGTTGAGCGCCAGTGGTCAACTAACGTCCCTCTTCGACTCCCAGCAGATAGGCAAAGAGCGCAAGTTGAAATCGATGCTCTAGTGGCTCTAATGCTGGGCCTCTCCGCCGAGGAGCTTTGCACTGTTTACCGCACGCAATTCGCTGTGCTGCACGGGTACGACCACAAAGCCTATTTTTACGACACAAACGGAAGACTCGTGCCAAATACAGTTCTCACGGTGTGGCGGCAGAAGCAGGATCGCATCAGCGAGGAAGAACGCACTGCAACCAACGCCTCCGGAAATACCTACACCTACGAGCTGCCCTTCGTGACGCTCGACCGCGAAGCCGACATGCGGCAGGCGTACGCGCACTTCGAGAAGATTCTGGAAGAGCGCTCATGAGTGAACTGCTCCCTACACTGCAGGCCGAAGATGTGCGTAAGGGCCTAGTCGACTACCTCTCCACTACCTTCGCCCTCGCTGACGAAGACGCACGAGAGGCACTCGACAGCTTTCTTCGGCATCCAGAAAACGGCATCTTCAAAGGGCCCTACGTTCGCCTTCGGCTGCCATTCCGGCCTGCCGCAGAAGGGTGGCGCCAAAGCCTCGAGTGGCACGAAGGGTTCCCGCCCTACGGCCACCAGGCCGCCGCATTCGCCCGACTGAGCAGCGCCAACCTTGGGCCAGAAAAACCACGCCCGCAGCCCACCCTCGTCACCACCGGAACCGGATCCGGAAAGACCGAAGCGTTCCTCTACCCGATTCTCGACCACGTGCTTCGAGCAAAACGCGAAGGCACCGGCGGCATCAAAGCACTCATCCTCTACCCGATGAACGCCCTCGCCAACGACCAAGCACGCCGCCTCACCGAACTCATCACCACCACCCCCGCACTCGCCGGCGTGCGCGCCGCGCTCTACACCGGGCAAACCGGCCCCACCCGCAGCAAAGTCACCCCCGACGGTCTCATCACCGACCGCAAGACGATTCAGGATGACGCCCCCGACATCCTGCTCACCAACTACAAAATGCTCGACCAGCTACTGCTGCGGCCCTCAGACCAAAAACTGTGGAAGCAAAGCGCCACCAGCCTGCAATATCTCGTGCTCGACGAATTCCACACCTACGACGGCGCCCAAGGCACCGACGTCGCCATGCTCCTGCGCAGACTCGGCCTCGCCCTCAAACGGCACTGGCCCGACGGCGACGAAGAAGCCGCACAGTCCGGCATCGATGACGCCGCCCGTGCCCGCCCGCTCGGACTCATCACACCCGTCGCCACCTCGGCAACCCTCGGTGACAAAGGTGACCCCAGCCGCATGGTCGAATTCGCCCGAACCGTGTTCGGTGACGAGTTCGACGACCACAGCATCATCACCGAAACCCGTCTCGAACTCGACGAATGGGCTGACGGTGCCGACGAGCGAATCGCTTCGACTGGACTCACGCCTCGAAACGTCGACGCCGCACTCGTCGCCCACATGGCAGACGTCATCAAAGAGCTCGGTGGTGATGGCCAACGTGAAGCTGACGCTGTCACTGCAGCCATTCTCGGCAACCTTTATGAGCGCGACGGCGATCACACTGTCGAGTTTTTCGCGGGAGCCGCACCGGAATTGCTGATCGACGCTGCCAGGGCACACCCCTTCATCCGTTCGCTCATCGCCGAGGCCCGCGACGCCGTCTCCCTGGACACACTCGCGGTGGCTCTCTTCCCCGCGGGGCTCACCGTCACCGAAACTGCCGAAGATCGAGACGCCAGCCGAGCCAACTTTCTGCGCTCGCTCCTTGGTGCCCTCAGCCACATCCGTGCCGTTGTCGGACGCTCCGCCGCATCCGTCGACCTGCACCTCTGGGTGCGCGCCCTCAGCCGCGTCGACCGTGTCGCCGGCCCCAGCGTCGCCTACGACTGGACCGACGACGGCGGCAATGACGAACACGACAACACTGACGCCAACAGCAGCGAAGGCCGCCCACGATTCCCCGCCATCTACTGCCGACACTGCGGACGCAGCGGATGGGGTGTGCAGCTCGGACCCACCGGCTACGATCTCGACACCAGCGACACCGACATACGCCGCAACCACGCCAGCAACTCGGCCAGCACCTCGCGGTTCCGCGCGCTCATCTACGCACCACGCGAAGCCGACCAACAGGAACGCCTCGCCGCCGGCGCATCACCCGTCGAGGGGCTCTTCTGGTTCGACGTTCAGCAACGTCAACTCAGCATCGAACAACCCCGGTACGCGGCCGACGACATCTCCACCAACGTGCTGCCCGTGCTCACCCTCAACGGTGACGACGCCGACGACAACAGCAAGAAAGACATCTGCCCCAACTGCCTCAAACCAGAAGGCATCCGGTTCCTCGGAAGCGCGATCTCCACCCTGCTCTCGGTGAGCATCAACACCATCTTTGGCGACCGTCACCTCGACCAGGGCGAAAAGAAAGCCCTCGTCTTCACCGACAGCGTGCAAGATGCCGCACACCGGGCCGGATTCGTGCAGAGCCGATCGCACGTCTTCAGCCTGCGAAACGCCATTCGCGAAGCCATCGGCGACGGCTCAGCAACTCTCGACGACCTTGCGGAAGAGCTGCTTCGCCGGGCAGGAGACGACAAGTTCCGGCGCTACCGCCTGCTCTCGCCAGAGCTCGTAGATCGTGACACCTTCGCCCCGTTCTGGGAAACTGAGAAACTCAGCAAGGTACCCACCGCCACCATGCGTCTCGTGCGCCGACGCATCAAGTTCGACCTCGCCATGGAATTCGGACTCCAATCACGCGTCGGTCGCACTCTCGAACTCACCGGAGCAATCGCCGCCGAAGTTGACGGCGGACCCTCCACACGGCTCGAAACTATCGGCCGCACCACCGTCAGAGACTTCGAAACCGCGGGCTACCTCGACGACGAGAGCCGCGGCGAAGTCAGTACCGACAACCTTGTGAGGTGGGTGCGCGGAACCCTCGAACGCATGCGGGAACGCGGCGCCATCCAACACGAATGGTTCAAGCGCTACCTCGAAAACGATGGTGACGACTGGACCCTGTGGGGCGGTCGGCCCAAGGGGCAGGGAATGCCCGCGTTCCCTCGTGACCGCGAAGCCCCCGCCTACCCCCGCGTTGGCAGCGCCAGTGTTGGCACCGGAAAACGCGCCTCCCGCCTCGACGTTGTCACCTCGGCCCGTGGTTGGTACGCCCAATGGGCCCGCAAAGTGCTTGGCGTCAGCGCGTCTGACGGGGCCAAGCTCAGTAAGCTGCTCCTCGCCGAGCTCTCCAAGAGCGAGATCATCGAAAGTGTCACCATCGGCGGCAGCGGAGCCATCGCCTACCAGCTGAGCCCCAGCCGCATTCTTGTGAGGCCCGTCACCCTGGACGAGCAGACCCATGAATACTCGATGCTCGAATGTGACACCTGCCAGACCCCGGTTCCCGGAGCCACCACCATCATCGAGCAACTCGGCGGCGGGCCCTGCCTCGTCGGGCGTTGCCTCGGCACCCTGCGGCTTCACACCAGCGGTACCAACTACTACCGAGACCAGTACAACGACGGCGATATTCGCCGCGTCGTCGCGCGCGAGCACACCAGCCTGCTCAAGGATGAAGTACGTCTCGCGTACGAGGACGGTTTCAAAGCATCCATCGATCGACCGGATGCCCCCAACGTGCTCGTCGCTACGCCAACGCTCGAAATGGGTATCGACATCGGAGACCTCTCCGCGGTGTTCCTCGCCGGGCTGCCCCGATCCGTCGCCTCATATTTGCAGCGAGTCGGACGAGCCGGTCGTCTCACCGGAAACTCGCTCACCATGGCCTTCGTCGTCGGGCGAGGCGACCAACTGCCCAAACTTGGCGAACCGCTCTCGGTCATCAACGGAGAAGTGCGCCCACCCGCCACCTACCTCAACGCGGAAGAAATCCTGCGGCGCCAGTACAGCGCATCCGTCATCGACCGGCTCTCCGCGGCCGGCAAAATTGCGGCCGTTGCCAAAGCTCGAGATGCGCTCGCAGGAACGGGTGAGCGAAGCTTCCTTGCCACCGTCATCACCGATGCCGAAGTCAACGCGACTGCGTACCTTGACGCGTTCCTCGCCACCTTTGACCACCTCGACGAGACCACAGCGGAGGCGCTCCGCGGATGGGCAACCCCCGCAGCCGACGCGCTCAGCAGCGGACTTGCTGCAACCCACATCGGGGCCAGCGCACGGTGGAATAGCGGATTGGAAACGCTCAAGCATCGCCGTACGGCGATCGTGGAGTCGCTACCTGGGCTAAAAACAGCCGCAGGGCACCCCGCGGCAACCGACGATGACAAGCTGGCCCTTCGTGGTGCTAAAGCGTCGTATCGCATGGTTCTCGGTCAACTCCATGAACTTCAAACCGAGCACTGGGTCGCCGCGCTCGAACGATTCGGAGTGCTCCCCAATTACACGCTCCTCGACGACAGCGTGCGACTGGACGTTGCCCTCAGCTGGATTGACCCCGAAAGTCAAGAGTTTCAACACGATTCCACCAGCTACGAGCGCGGTGCAGGAATTGCGATCCACGAGCTAGCCCCCGGCGCCACTTTCTACGCGCAGGGAGTTGAGATCAAAGTTGACGCCGTCGATCTCGGCAGCGAAGGCGCGCGCGTGCAAACCTGGGTATATTGCCCCGACTGCGGCTACGCGCGCGACACCTCGGCGCCGGTTGAGAGCACCGCGACCACCGGCTCGACTAGCTGCCCTCGTTGCAGCAGTCCGGGTATCGCCGACGCCAGCCAAAAATTCGATGTCGTTGAGTTAGAGCAAGTTTCAGCCGAAGTGCGTCGTGACGAATCGGGCATCAGCGATACGCGAGAAGAACGACAACGCGAACGTTTCCATGTTGAAGTAGCCGCGGACATTGACCCCGCCCACGTCACGCGTCAGTGGTACGTCGAAGGCACCGGTTTCGGAGTGAAATACCTTCGCGAACTCACCATCAGATGGCTCAATTTTGGCAAGATGGCGGCAGCAGGTGCGCCGCGGATGATCGCAGGCAACGAGCTCAGCCCGCCGCTGTTCCGAGTCTGCGAAGCATGCGGAAAGCTCGACCAAAAGGGCGAAACTAACTCGTCACGTGAACATCGTGCGTGGTGCCGATATCGGAACTCTAAAGATGAGCACGTTCGACAGCTTGCGCTGAGCCGCACCCTCACCACGCAGGGCGTGCTGCTCAGGCTGCCCAACTCAGTAACGATCGGTGACGGGCTCGGGCTCCCCAGCATTGCTGCAGCAATCCAGCTAGGACTGAGAGAAGTCATTGGTGGCGAACCAGACCATCTTCGGCTCGTCTCTGTCGTCGAGCCAGTCGCCGGCGCCGACACCAACAACGATGCGCTTCTGATTCACGACGCCGTACCAGGCGGCACAGGCTATCTCGCCGACCTTGCTGAGCAGAGCAACATTCGCGACATTCTTGAACGAGCATGGAAGATCGTTGCAGAGTGCGAATGCCGAAACGAAGGCCGGAGCGCGTGCCACCGATGCTTACTCCCGTTCGCTCGCGGCGGCGATCTGAGCACCGTGTCACGGGCGAGTGCAGAACGAAATCTCCGCACTATCCTCGATATTGACGACGCCGGCGTTGGTGACCCGTGGCTCATCACTGACGTTGACCCCGGGAGCGAAGACCCCGAATCGATTCTCGAGCAATGGTTCCGCAAGGTATTCAAGGAGCGCACCACGGCGCTGGGCGGCACTATCAAAGAGATCCCCAGCGAATGGGGCAACAGGCTACAAATTACGTTGCCGGGTTCACGGCTTATTTGGCGGTTAGAACCGCAACCCCAGCTGGGTTTCACTCGGCCCGACTTCGTGCTGGAGCCACTTGGGGGCGGCGGCACCAAGCTCGCCATCTATGCGGATGGTCGCAGATTTCACGCATCTCCGCTGCACAACAACCTCGCGAAAGACGCCGAAAAGCGGCGGGGTGTGCGCAACTTGGGGTACCACGTGCTCGCGATCACGTGGGATGACATCAAGCGGGCCGATGCTGCCGAGGCAGAGCCAAAGGTGAGCTGGTTCGATCGGCCAACCGCCACCATGTTCGGCAGCTTCTACAATATGTCGCCCGCCGCCCTAGATCGGATCACTTCCAACCCTCTAACCCAGATCATGGAGTGGATGCAGGATCCCATCACGGCAGAAGTCCATTGGAAGGTAATCGCGCGTGCGCTGCCGGTGCTCACCAACCGACCCTCAAGCGAGTTCGTCGAATCAGTGCCGAAATCGAGTGATCTGGTTGCGCGCGCTCATGCCGAGCTGACTGGAACGCCCGCCACGGCGCAGGGCATCACCGAGGCATGGCGGCTCAAGCTCGGACACGTCGTCATGTTGTCGCGCCGAACAAACCCGCAGGTTGACCCTGAAGTCGTGCTCATGCTCGACGACCGCGAAGCCGCAGTCGCCTCAGCAGACTTTGCCGAATCGTGGAAACTCTGGCTACAACTCTCCAACCTTCTGGGGCCTCGCGAAGCCGACGCGCTTACCGAGATCATGACAGTCAGCGAAGTGGCCGAGTTCAACCCCAGCCGCGAAATCGATGAATCGTTCACCGTGATCAGCGTGGAATGGGCTGACGTAATGAAGTACGCGGATGCGGATGACAAGGTGTTCCTCAAAGAGCTTTCTGAGATTCCCAACATGCCAGTACCGGAGATCGGCGCCGAAATAGGCGACGGTATTCCGGTGGAGATCGTGTGGGAAGAGCGTAAAGTCGCCGTCCAGGGCGAGTTGGAAGCCCAAGAAATTGCCGAACTGGAAGCAGCGGGCTGGACCGTAATCTCCGCCTCTATCTCCGAAGTTATCGCAGCGTTGCAACTGGAAAGTTAAGGTCCCGAACTCATGCCCAATATCGTGATCACCAAGCTCAAAGGCCAAGACCATGAAAAGGACGCCAAGTCCAAGATCATGACGTTCTTGATGAAACTTGCCGCTGATGACACCTCAGCTGGACTTCACATTGAGAAGATGAACAACGCGGCCGACAAGCGAGCCCGCACAGCGCGGGTTGATGGGTCTTTGCGAGCTGTTCTTTATCGCTTAGATGTGCCGGGCGAAACGGAGAAGACCTACGTCTACGCGGGCACATGGCCACACGACACCGCGATTGTCCGAGCTCAGACACAGACTTTGCGGAACAACCCCGTCAACGGAGTGCCCGAGCTAATCGAAGCTTCTGCACCAGTGATCGAGCAAGCAGCGACGGCGCCCGTCTCTGTCGTGGAGAACGCAGCAGAGCTGACTTCTTACCTCGCAGAAAACGGCTACCTGTTCACGGACCTCACGAACGAACTAGGGTTCACCTTTGAGGACGCAGAGCGAGTTTTCGTTGCAGGGGATGCCGACCGGCTTCTCGAGATAGCTGACACTTTTGAGAACCAGTGGCAGTCGATCGCGGTGCTTGGACTTGCCGCAGTCGATGCTGTCAGCAAAATTCGCACCGACCTCGGCTTCGAGGAACGCGCTGTGGCTGATGAATCTGAAGACGAAGATGCCAAGTTGGCGAAATCGTTCCGCCACCCGGCGGCTCAAATGCAGTTCGCCTACATCGGTGACGACGAAGACGAACTGCGCCGCGTGATCGAAGGCGGAGACTTCGGTGCTTGGCGTGTCTTTCTTCACCCTGAGCAACGTGCGTATGCGAAGAATGACTACAACGGTCCCTTCCGCCTCTCTGGCGGTGCGGGCACAGGCAAGACGGTTGTATTACTCCACCGCGCTAACCGGCTCGCACACGAAGAGCCCGGTGCCCGCACGATCCTCACGACCTTCACTAAAGCGCTTTCGGAAGCACTTGATCGCGACCTTGAGCGGTTGGACCCCGGCATCGAGCGAGCCAACGCTCTCGGTAGCGCAGGAGTGCTCGTACGTGGAATCGACCAATTGGCTGCCGCAGTGCGCGATGCAGGCAACTCAGAGTTTTGGAAGGCCGCCCGCCATGTCTTTGGGCAGGAAATCGAATCCCGGTCAAACCTCGACAGCAAGGATGAGCACTGGGCGGATGCCTACAGTGATGTTCCGGAGCTGCCGCAACAACTCCAGAACGTCTCTTTCTTTGTGGGTGAATACCAACAAGTAATCCTGCCGCACAGGATTACCACCGAACAGGAATACTTCAAAGTGCGTCGACCCGGTCGCGGAATCGCATTGGATCGTCGCAAGCGCGCAGCCGTGTGGAAAGTGATCGAGGTCTTCCGGCAGACGAGCAATCACCTTGGGCGCATCTCCTTCGCTGAGCTATCAGCGATCGCCGCCTCATACCTCAACGAAAAGGGCGGTCCGCGGATGGCCGACCACGTACTGGTTGACGAAGCACAAGACCTTTCGCCCTTGCACTGGCAGCTTCTTCGAGCCCTCGTGGGCGAGCACAAGAATGATCTGTTCATCGCAGAAGACACACATCAGCGCATCTACGGGCAACACGTCGTGCTCTCGCGTTATGGAATCAAAATCACTGGACGCTCACGACGGCTCACGCTCAACTACCGGACTACCCAGCAAAACCTCAACTACGCTCTCGGCATTCTTGAGGGAGGACTCTACCTCGACAGCGAAGATGCTCCAGAGACCGATCACGGATATCGGTCGTCACGGAAGGGTCCGCAGCCCTATGCTCTCCCGGCATCCGGAGTGGCAGACCAGTACGAGAAGGTCGCAGGCCTCCTCAAGCAGTGGATAGAAGATGCTCACATTCGCCCCGAGACGATCGCCATCCTCACCCGAACCAACAAGCAGGCATCCGAGGTGAGAAGCCAACTCGCGGAACGAGGAGTGAGCGTCACAGAGAGCCACACAGGTGAGACGATCGGTAAGAATCCCCTCGTTCTCACGATGCATAAGTCCAAGGGGCTGGAGTTCTCCAGAGTCGTACTCTTCGATGTTTCGTCGGGCTCCATCCCGCCCGCCTGGACGTTGAAGGGCGTGGCCGACGAAGAAATGGATGATGTCTTGCTGCGAGAGCGTTCGTTGCTTTATGTCGCCGCTAGTCGAGCTCGCGACGAACTCGTTGTGTCATGGCAGCCGGAACCGTCCGAGCTGCTCTCGCACGTGACGGGGTAAGTCCCTCCACAGGCGGTCTAGTTCGCGGCTCTCCCCACTTCCAGGAAGCCAGCAGGTCGGTCGCAGGATTCAGCGACCATTAGTTCATGGATGCGCTCAGCTACGAAGTCTCGAAGTTGTTTCCATTGCGCTCTGGCGATCAGATCGTCGAACGTGTTTCGAATCTCATCGGGGCGGCCGTGGCCACGAATCTTTGGCTCGTCCTTCTGGGCGCCGACCGTGTCCAACTCCAGCGGCTCGTAAAGGTCGCGTTACAGCCTGTTCGTGGCGAAGAAATGCAACGGGGGCTCGAGAAACTTGTCCGCACGCTCGAGTCGATCAGTGGAGGCATCAGCAGCGTTGTCGCTGTATTGGAACGCCCCGGGGGAGAAGTGTTCACCGTCGCAGACGTGGAGTGGGCGCGTGCGCTTAGCAGTGCTTGCCAAGGTCAAGCGCTTGAGCTTGCAGGTGTGCTGGTTAGTCATTCCGTGGGAGTGCGGTGGCTGGCCGAAGATGACTATGTACACGACTCCACGCCCAAATCCTGACGAATACCGCTGCACGTATGAACCGCTAGAGCACATCTTCGCGTGCTGCGAGGTCCTGAAGGCGGTTGAGATCGCCAGTGCACGACTTAGTTCTCGACCCCGCCGACGTCCTCTTCGTCTTCTGGATCAGCATCAGTCTCAAGAGTTACCCCAATGAGCGCAGCGAGTTCCCCTGCAGCGATTCTCTGAGAGGTCGACGCTTTCCCGTTCACGAAGGAAAGCCCTTCGCGTTCCAGGACGGACTGCGGCTCGCTGCCTGCATATGGGCTCCCGGCGCCCCAGCGGAATCCAGGAGAAAGAGTACCCGCCGCGTGCAGCACTCGCCATGCACCCGCGACCGGGTTCTGCACGAGAAACTGGCCGAGGGGCACAGGGTGCGTGCCTGCGATCACCGCGAGGTCACCATAACTGCACCAACGGCCGGCTGGAATCGCGGTTACAGCCTCGGTGGCGAGTCTCCATTGCGCGCCCGATTCGACATCCTCCGCAACATCGAGCGGACTTGCCCATGTGTTAATTATGCGTTCGGCGAGCTCAACGCCACGCTCCAGGATCTGCGTACGCCCCCACTTTTGTTCTTGAGCGATTGCCGCGTTCATGCGGATCCCGCTGTTGCCAAGAAGCTCGCGCTTCTGCGGAAAAGGCAAGTTGCTCAGCTCGGAGTTATAGCCCGTGAGAGTCAGGTTCGCCAAAGTGTGGACCAGCTGTTCATGAACGTCGTCGACAGAATCACCCTCAACGAGATCGTCAGACAACGAAGCGCGCCAAGCAGGGCTTAACGTTTGGGGCATGACATGTTCCCTTGTCGTGCGCTCGAGATCGACTGGTTCTTTTGTTCCATAGGTCTGCTCGACCCAGCCCAGAAGCGTCTTCTGTTGAGCTGTGCGCCCGAGATAGAAAAACGGCTTCGACACCACTGCCTCGGTGACCTGCGCGTCGGTGGCGAAGAACTTTCGGCCAACTGAAAAGTAACGTAAGAGTTCAGTGTGGACTGGTCCGGCGCCCAGATCCTGCGCTGCCCGCAGTAAAATCCTCGATAAAGCGTTAGGCGATGCGCCGATGATCAACCGCCGCACGAGGTACGACTCAAGGATGCCGAGAGCGTCCGATACTTGCTGCGACGTTGCCGCTTCTTGCTCACGCAGATCGAGAAGCCTCAGAATTAATGGGTTTGCCGACGAAAAACCCCATTCGACCTGACGTTCTATGCGATAGCGCACAGCGGGATCCTGTTCCAGCGACGGCTTGCGGATGATCTCAAGAAGTCCAGACAAGCGAGAGAAACGCTTGACCTCATTGAGAACATCGTCAGCGGAGAGACGAGCTAGTCGCTCTTGCTGAGCCGCATAAATATCACCTTGCTTTACCTCAGGAGCCGTCCACGTGATATCCATCCAGAACAAGGCTTCTAGATCATCTGACGAGAGTCGATTCTGCATCGGAAGCCACCATGATTCGTAAACAGTTTCGCCGATATCACCTAGCCTCATGAAGATGTAATTGCGCAAGAGATCGCCCTGCGTGAGCTTCATCCCGGTGTTGTTCAACGATTCGAAGATGCGAAAAACGTTGTCATCGTGTTGGGCTGTGATGGAGACGAACACTAGGCCGTCGAGAATCGCCGAAGTAATGAGTTCAATGTCATCGGGATTATCGGGATCATCGATGAGCTTCAATTGGTGTCGAAAGAATCTGTAGGCGTCAACAACTCCGGAGTTTTCGGAATCAGGAAGATTCCGGTCGATTACTCCGCGGTAGGCGCCACGGTCGGCCTGCGTGGGGAGCAGCTTCAAACGAGAATCGCCTGACTTGAATCGATCGGCGAGGTACGTCTCATGGAGCTGCGCACGTCGCTGCACGGCATCCGGCTCGGTGTCCTCGTAGTAGTCGCGGATGGCGGCGATAAGAATCGTGAGAGCGGTTAACCGCTGCTGACCATCCACTACCAAGAACGTGTTGCCGCTCGGTCCGACGTCGCCGACTGAGAGCACCAAGGACCCCGTAAAGTGCGTTGCTGACGGCTGATCGGCGCGCGTCTCGGCAAGCTCGACAATGTCACTCCACAGCCGTTGCAACTGCTTCTTAGTCCACGAGTACGGACGCTGGTATAGCGGAACCCGGTACTGCTTCGACCCGTCGAGTATGTCTCTCAGCTTTACTTCGGCTACGTACATGAATTGGCCCCCTTGTGTCCCATGACACGTTATCTGGATATCGGAGCAAACGTCAGGGACGTTGCTCGTTCGCTCACTGGAATAATCGAAATAGGTTGTACAAGCGGATCGTCCAGCGACAGCGCCCGCAAAACGGTGTCAGCGAATTCACTTTATAGAGAGCGAGCCCGTCTGCACGCTAGTGCGCGGTGTCGACGAGCTTGAGTCCGACGATGCATCCGATCAGCCCCATGATGAGCAGAACCTTGATCCACGAGAGCGATTCGCCGCCAAACACCATCGCATAGGTGACGGTGAGCGCAGCGCCGATACCCACCCAAATGGCGTAGGCGGTGCCGATGGGGATCTCGCGCATGGCGAAGCCGAGGCCGCCCATGCTCACGAGAATGGCTACACCGAAGATCACGGTCGGCCAGAGTTTCGTGAAGCCCTCAGATTTGCCGAGGGCGGTAGCCCAGACGGCTTCGAGCACGCCAGAAAGAATCAAAACAAGCCAGTACACAACAGTCTCCTTGGCCAGTCTTGTCGCGTACCCGGTACTGATCCGTCGTCGGGAGCCATCGATGCGGCTACATATTGAGAGTATCAAACTGGGCTGAGATTGGCAGCGATGTCGTCACCTGCCCAGTCGTCGCTACCTCTCTAGCGCTCTGGCTGCTAGCTGCCGAGCGTGCGACGAGCAGCCGTCAGCACAGCCTCAAGCGTGATCCCGCGCCGGGCCATGACCTGCGCGCCAGAACCCGATTCGCCGAACTCCTCGACACTCACGACTTCGCCCTCAAGGCCAACCCAGCGGTACCACGCGTCGCCACGTCCAGCCTCGACGGCGACCCGTGCGGCAATGGATGCCGGCAGCACTGATTCGCGGTACTCGGCATCGCTCGCGGCAAACCACTCGACGCTGGGCATCGAAATGACCCGTGCCGAAATACCCTCTGCAGCCAACGTTTCCGCGGCCTCCAAGGCAAGCGAGACTTCGCTGCCGGTGGCGATCAGCGCGAGATCGAGACCATCGCCGTGCTGCCACGCGACATATCCGCCGTTGGCTACCTTGGCATCCAAATCGTCACGTGCATGAAGCACGGGAACATCCTGGCGCGAGAACACGAGAGCTGTTGGCCCAGCAGGGCTCGAGATGAGACGCTTCCACACCGAAACCACCTCCGCGGCATCCGCAGGGCGAACAACATCAAGACCCGGCACGGTACGCAGCGACGCAATCTGCTCGACCGGCTGATGGGTTGGCCCATCCTCGCCGACGGCAACACTGTCGTGCGTAAAGACGTACACAACCGGCAACTGCATCAGAGCTGCGAGTCGGATGCTCGGCCGCATGTAGTCGCTAAACACGAGGTACGTCGACGCAAACGGTCGCCACGGCCCCTGAATGGCGATGCCGTTGAGTATCGCGGCCATCGCGTGCTCGCGAATGCCGAAGCGGATGAATTCGCCGCCAGGGTTGCTCGCGGTCACAGCAGAGCCGGGAACCTCCACGCCGGTCGAGCCGGCGAGATCTGCCGATCCGCCCCACAGTGATGACACATTCTGCAGCGCCTTGATGGCAACGCTGTTGAGCTTGCGGGTAGCCGAGGGGCTACCGGCGGCAGGAAGTTCGATCTCGTTCAGGGCGCTGAGGGCTTCCGCTGTATCGGGGCTTCGGAAGGCCTGCCATGCCTGAGCCGCCTCCGGGTCTGTGGCCTTCCAGGTGTCCAGTTCCGCATTCCACTCGGCTTCGAGTACGTGACCGCGGGCGAGAGCGCCACGGGTGAAGCAGAGGGCATCATCGCTCACTAGATCGTTGAGGGGGGCATCCGGGGCGAAGCCCAGTGCCGTCTTGATTGCCGCAACCTCGTCGTCACCGAAGCCACCAGAGTGGGCGGCTGGCTTGCCGGAGAACGCGGCGGATGGCGCACCAATCACACTGCGCACGGCGATGAAGGTGGGGCGTCCATCGCGCAAGCGCGCCTCGATGAGCACTGTCTCGATTTCGTCGAGGTTGCTGGCGTCGTTGATTTCGAGTACCCGCCAGCCGTAGGCCGCATACCGCGCACGCACATCCTCGGTGAAGGCGGCGTCGCCGGTGGAGTCGATGGTGACATTGTTGTCGTCCCACAGCACAACCAGGTTGTCGAGGCCGAGAGTGCCGGCAAGGCTCGAGGCTTCACCGCTCACCCCCTCCTGCATGCAGCCATCTCCAGCGATCACCCAGGTGGTGGTGTCGAGCAGGTCACTGTCTGGGGCGAACAGGGCGCGCTCGCGGCGGGCGGCAAGCGCCATGCCAACGCCAGAGGCCACTCCTTGACCGAGCGGGCCCGTGCTCATCTCAATTCCGGGGGTGTGTCCGCGTTCCGGATGACCGGGGGTGCGGCTATCGAGGGTGCGGCTCTTGGCCAGGTCGTCGAGTTCCAGCCCGTAACCCGTCAGGAACAACTGCACATACAGCAGCAGGCTGGCGTGTCCGGCGGAGAGAACAAGTCGGTCTCGCCCGAGCCAGTCGGGGTTGTCGGGGTTGTGGCGCAAAATGCGCTGGTAGAGCACGTGGGCGAGAGGTGCCAACGCCATCGCTGTTCCGCCGTGGCCGTGGCCCTTGGCCTGCACAACGTGGGCGGGGATGGCGATCGCGGCGCGCACGGCATCCGCTTCTGCGGGGGTGACATTTCCGAGGGCGGGGAGGCCGGTATCTGACATACCTGACACTTTGGTCTACAAATGTACTAAAGTCAAACGTGGGCAGAATGTTCTGTCAGTCACAAAGTAGACTTTCCGTCACGGTCGGTCACAATGCGGAGGACACAGTTATGGCGCACGTGATCTCAACGGGATCGGGCATAGTGCTCGACTTGATTCGATCCGGTGAGGCGACCACTCGCTCCGACCTCATCGCGCAGCTTGGCTGGTCGCGAATCACTCTCGCCCGCCGGTTAGACGAACTACTTGGCGCCACCATCATCGTCAGCGCCGGGCAGTCCGACTCTCGAGGCGGCCGGCCGCCAGAAGAGTTTGTCGTCAACAAAGATGCTGGGCTTTTGCTCGCAATGGACATCGGCGGCTCCCACTCTCGGCTGGCCATCACCGACCTCGTGTCGAACATCCTTCTTGAAGATGAAGCCGACATCGGCCTCAGCCAGGGCCCAGACGATATCTTCGACTGGAGCTGCCAGGTCTTCGACCACTTGCTTTCCAGCCTCGGTAAGACGCGCTCCGACGTGCGCGGCATTGGTGTCGGGGTTCCCGGCCCTGTGGATTCCG
>Ga0307487_1000851_pt1 | contig 22924 bp, 23 predicted proteins | sample CBIW12metaG_FD_203665 | JGI IMG/M metagenome (GOLD analysis project Ga0307487, IMG submission 203665) | Sea-ice brine microbial communities from Beaufort Sea near Barrow, Alaska, United States - CBIW 1.2 | ecosystem: Environmental > Aquatic > Marine > Coastal | place: USA: Alaska | collected... | reverse complement strand
GAGTCTGGGGCATCGACCCGTGAGTCTCGGCCCGATTCACACGTTTCACCGGGCGGAAACTCACGGCTCGGCGGCCGCACCCGCAGCCTGACCGAGCTGGCTGACGTGCCTCCAGATCAGATTCGGAGTGCCGAAAAGCCGTGCAGATAGCCCAGAAATGCACTCAACAAGATGATGGCCCCGACCGTGGCGAGCACCGCGCCGGCCATGACCCAATCAGCGCGAGTGAGCGGGATGCGCCGCCAGGTGGTGCGCGGAGACAAACCGAGGCCTCGCGATTCCAGGGATTGCGCCATCCGCTCGCCCTTACGGATCGACAGTACGAGCAGGGCGAAGGCGGCGCGCCCGTATTGGCGGAGCCCGCGCGGCGGTTTGCCATTCGGGCGAAGCTGCGCTCGCACCGCATGCGCCTGTCGGATGGTCTGCCACTCGCTCGGCAGGCTTTCGAGCATGCGGTAGCCGGCCAGGACGGCGTAGGTCAGGCGCGAGCCGAGCCGGGCATGCTGGTGCAGGCTCGTCATGAGGGCCACGCTGTCGGTCGAGAGCACGAAACCGATCGAAAGCACGCCGATGACGAGGGCGCGCAGTGCCAGCGCCGTGCCGACCGAGAGACCCTCCGCCGTCACCCGAAGCGCGCCGGACTGCCAGAGCACATCTCCGGGGCGACTGAGCGCATTCACAACCACGAGGCTCACAGCAAATGCCAGAAATGGAATATGCGCCAGAATGAGTACCCGTAACGGAATTCGTGCCGTTGCGCCGATCGCGCCGAGCCCCAGCAGGTACAGCACCAGTGTTGTGATCGGGTCGAAAATGAACATGAGCACGAGGGAAACGACGAACAAAAGCGCGAGTTTGATGGTCGGGTTGCGTCGGGATAACGCGCTGCCGGGCGTTTTGATCGAGGGGTCGTCGGCGCTTACAGTGCCTATGGACACGAGGTCGGAGGTCATGCTGTGGTACCCGTGACCGCCGCATCGAGTTGCCTGAGCACTCGCCGGCCTTCCTCGTCGGAGAAGTTATCGAGCAGGTGACGCAGCAGCGGGGGTAGTACGAGACCGGCGCGGTTGCGCACCTCGTCTGAGCGCAACACGTCGAACACGGTACCGTCGGCGATCACCGTGTTGTCGGCCAGCACGACCACCCGGTCGGCCTCGGTCGCGACGGTACGCAGATCATGACTCGAAAATAGGATGCTGCGACCTGACTCGGCTGCCCGGCGAAGGGCGGTCATGGTGGTGATCGTATCCCGGCGATCGAGGCCGAAGGTGGGTTCGTCGGCGAGCAGCACCGGCCGATCGTGGGCGAGCATGGCGGCGACGCTCAACCGGCGCTTCTCACCACCGGAGAGTCGGAACGGACTCTGATCGGCGAGGTGAGTCAACCGGTGACGGTGCAGTATCGATTCGAGTTCGTCATCGGTCATGCTCGGCAGGCCATGCCGGATCTCGCCCCGCACTGTGTGCTCAACGAATTGGTGCTCTGGATTCTGGAAGATCATGCCGGGCCGGGCGCCGGTCACTGTGCCGGCTGTCGGCGGGTGAAGCCCGGCGAGGGTGAGCATCAGGGAAGACTTGCCGGTGCCATTGCCCCCGAGCAGCGCCACGATGTCGCCTCGGTGCAGGCTGAGGCTCACACGGACCAGAACCGGTGGGGTGGTTTCGGCCTGGGCACGGCCGCGGCGACGGGCCGGTGGCGCCCCGCGACGGATGTCTAAATTGGCGGCTGCCAGCACAATCGGGCCGACGCTGTGCCGGCTGGCCTGTACCGGCGTGGTGTCCAGATCAGCGAGTGACCGTAGGCCCACGCGCACGTCGGACGCGCCCAGACCGCCCGAGTAGCCGGTGACGGCGTGCAGTTCGGTGTCGAGGGGCAGCCAGCATCCGTCTTGATTCAGGGCACGGCCGCGTGCGGCGAGCACGTCGGTCGTGTCGCCGTCGGCAATCACTATTCCCGTCTCGCCGAGGACGAGCGCTCGTGCTGGCAGCCCCGCGATGCCGGCATCGCCCGCGAACTCATCAATGCGGTGTTCAACCAGCACGACGGCCGGTCTGTACGCGTCTACGGCCGAGCGGATGGCGCGGCGCACGGCGTCGAGACCCGCCGCATCGAGCATTGAGGTGGGTTCGTCGAGAAGCAACACGGCTGGTTCGGCGATGAGGGTGGCGGCGAGGGCGATGCGCTGGCCTTCGCCGCCGGACAGCTGCGCGGTGGACCGATACCGCAGCGTCAGTGCCTGAACGGCGTCGAGAGCCTGGTCGATATGGTCAGAAATGAGGCCCGGGTCGGTGGCCCTGTTTTCGAGCGGCAGCGCGAGCTCTTGTTCGACATCGGGAAGACAGACCGACGACGACGGATCCTGCGCGACCGCGCCGACGAGACGGGACAACGCAACGACGGAGGTGCTGCTCGTTTGCATGGCGGACGCGTCGCAGCCCAGGCGCACGCTGCCGCCGAGCGAGGCCACAACCGAGTGCGGAATGACACCGGTGATGGTCTGCAGCAGGGTGGACTTGCCCGAACCGGAGGCCCCGAAGACGATGAGCTGCTCGCCCGGCGCAAGACGCAGCGAAACCCCGGTCAGCACGGCTTCGGGCCGGCGCGGGAATCGCACCGACACGTCATGGAGCGCGAGGATCGTTCCCGAGTCAGGCACGGGCGAGGCGGTCGCGGCCGATCGCGAAGTTGTCGACGACACCGGTCTTGTCGAGGGCGTCGACGATGAGCTTGGCCAGCAGTCCGCCCAGGATCACGCCGGAAACCAGCTGGATCGCCAGGCGCAGCAGCAAGATCTCCTGGCCGTACCAGCCGGAGCGAAAGGCGGAGTAGAAGAAGACGAGCCCGGCACCGAGCAGCCCGGACACGGCGTAGGTCAGCCAGCTGTAGTTGCGGTAGCGGGTGAGGGCGAACGGAATTTCGCTGCCGGCGCCCTGAATGGCGGCCGCGACGAAGAGCAACGGCCCCACCATGGAGCCCAGGAAGATGACCTCGATCACCGAGGCGATCACTTCGGCGAAGATGCCGGCGAACGGGCGACGCACGATGGCGATCGTGATGGGAGCGACGAGCAGCCAGGAGCCGAGCAGAAAATGCTGCGCGAGGTCGCCCGCGGGGCCCATCGCGATCGACAGTGCGGTCCAGGTCTGCACGAAGACCCAATACAGAAAGCCGAAGACGACGCCCAGTACGACGACGAGAACGAGGTCTTTCAGGCTCCATGACCTGCGCGCTGTCTGAGCGGATACCGCCGGTTTCGTCGTCGACATGGGGGATTCTTTCTGACCGGCGTCAGGACGCATTGGAGTTCATGCTCGGGCTGTTGAGGGAAATGGTCGCGTGCGTGGCAACGTGCGGCACAGTTCGGCCAGCCATGATCCAGCCGGCCGCGATGACCTGCAGCACGAGGGCGAGGTCTCCTTCCAGCCGGGTGACGAAATGCTCGCTGTGCACCAGGAGTCCGGATGCCTTGGCGCTTTCGATCGCGGCGTAGATGTCGCGCATGTGATCGGCGGATGCCGAGCTGGTGCCATCATCGAGCGGATACAGCGCCCATTCCGCCACGGCAGGAACGCCGGTGGGTGCGAGCATGGGAACTTCGGCGAACAGTCCGCCGGTTGGCGGCAGCGTGCAGGTGACTTCGCCGGGGCAGCCGCGCGAGAACTGCACGGTCGCTGTGACATGGGCGCCGGTGCGACTCGCGCCGGCGATGACCTGGCTGATGTAACGCAGAAGTTCAGATTCGGGGCCGCTCAGGTAGGTGCTCACGACACCGGTTTGAACTTCAATCCCGGTGGAGTCAGCCTCCTGCAGCGCCGCGAGAATGACAGCGACATAATTGTCGCTCATGACGGCGAGGGTGAGGCGGGCGCCGATGCCGAATTCCTGCGGGGTCGCGCTGAATGTGGTTGTGGTGGTTGCTGGTACTGGAATGTTCGTGCCCATTTCGGTTCGTGGGGGGCACGGGTATGACGAGTCAGCCTCCCTGCGCTGGCATGATCCAGATCAGGTTCGACGGTCGAAGCCTCTGCAGCTTCCTCTCAGCCCGGTGTACCGGACTCCCGTGTTAATACATAGAAAGTATGGCATGTCCGGGCCGCGACAAGTGCTGGCCGTCGTGCGCCGTCGAACTCTGGCTCGACCGCGGGCTAGAACGGGGTGGTGTTCCAGTCGGGGTCTGGGTTGTCGAGGTCTGGCTTGGCGAAATCGGGGTGCTGGCCGAGGGTGCGGGTGTAGACGCGGGCAGGTAGACAGTCTGACTAACTAGTGAGACCATATAGTCATGCAACCGAAACCGTGGCCAGCCGATTGGATGCGTGCCGCCCTCGGCCTGTGCGTGCTTCGAACGCTGGCGCCCGGTGCGACCTACGGCTATGCAATCGCCAGCGCACTCGAGACGGCGGGCTTCGGCGCCATCAAGGGCGGCACGCTGTATCCGCTGCTGACCCGTTTTGAAGCGGCTGGCTGGATTGCCGCCGAATGGCGACCCGGTGCCGGAGGACCAGGTCGCAAGTACTTCTCGCTCACCGACGACGGACACCGCGAATTGGGCGATCAAGCCGCCCACTGGCAGCTCTTCGCCACCACCGTGCACGACCACCTGAAGATAGGGCCGACCGAATCATGATGACCAGCACCCCGCGCGATCCGAATCGCAGCGTGTCCGCTGCCGACGACTCACCCGGCGGTACGCCCGGCATCCGCTCGGGTGGGGCCGAGCGCGAGGTCGACAACGAGGCCTGGCTCGAGAGCCTGACCATCGAACTCCGGTTGCTGGATGTGAGCGGCCAGGACATCGGCGATGCCCTGGCCAGCGCCCGGGAGTTTCTCGCCGACTCCGGCGCGAGCGCCATGCACACCTTCGGAAACCCCAAGCCGTACGCGGCCGAGCTCAAGTTGCCGGAACTCCCTCAGCGCAGGATCAATGGCGGGAGTCTGCGGGCAGGTCTGGGGCTCCTGGGGCTGCTCGGGTTCATGCACTCGGCGCTTTCGTTCGTGCAGGACGAGGCTGTGGCGGTCGACCTGGCCACACTCGTCGTATTCGTCGCTGTGGGCATCCTCGCGGTGCTGCTGCCGACCTTCCTCCAGGCGCTCGTGCGGGTGCGCCTGCGCGCCTGGATGATCGTGGTCGCGGCCCTGCTGGGGTTAGGCACGGCGTTCGGTCTGAGCCGGCTGGCCGGCACGACGGCCGTGCTCTTCAGCGTTCCCGCGCCAGCCATCGTGATCGGCTCCGCGCTGCTCGTGCTCGTGCCCGCGGTCTGGAGCCAGCTGCGCCACTCGCTGCGCGACGACCCGATCGTCGAACCGGGCGGTAACCCCGAGGCCAGGCCGTCGATCTCGACCAGACTTTTCCTCGGGATGGTCAACTGGTCAATGGTGGCCGGGTCGATCGTCATCTGGCTGTTCGTGCTGTTCGTCGAGCCGTCCGCCTCCGCGTAGTCGGCGATTTGGTCTGCAGCGGCGAGTATGGAGACATGACAGCACCGATCCCCGACACCGACCAGCGCGAACCCGGCCCGGTCGAAGCCTGGGAGTTTCACCGCCTTGCCCGCACGTCGCCCCGCTATCGGTGGTGGAAACCGCTCCTGGTCGCTCTCGTCGGGGCCGCGTTCTTCGTAGCGATGCTGCTGCTTACGCTGGCCGTCGCAGCGCTGGTCGGGCTGTTCCTGCCTCGGCTGCAGGGCGCCACAACCGCGTTCTTCACCGACCCGACGCTCGACCTGAACGACCCGTTTACGTTGGCTGGCGCGCTGCTCGCCGTCATTGTGTTGCTGCCCGCGCTTCTGCTCGCCACGCGTCTGGTCGGTGCACGGCCCGTCGGCATGCTCTCGTCGGTCGTGTTCAGGATTCGCTGGGGATGGCTGCTGCGCTGCCTCGGCTTCGCAGCCGCGATCTACGTTGCCGGCTATCTCGTGACCTTCGCCGTAGCCGCAGTGCAGGGGCAATCCGTCGCGCCGCAATTCGACACCCCGCAGGCGCTGGTCGTGCTGGCCCTGGTCATGCTGCTCGTGCCGCTCCAGGCGGCAACGGAGGAGTACCTCTTTCGCGGCTATCTGATGCAGAGCATCGGGGGCTGGCTGCGGCACCCGATCTTCGCCATCGCGCTCCCGATTCCCCTCTTCGTCATCGGCCATGACTACGGCCTGCTCGGAACGATCTATGTCGCGGCCTTCGCTGCCGGGGCCGGGTGGCTGTGCTGGCGCACCGGGGGCCTGGAGGCGGCGATCGCCCTCCACGTCGTCAACAACTCGGTGATCTTCGCCCTCGGGGCGATCGGTCTCGTCGATGCCAATTCCACCGACACGGGAGTGCTCGATCTGGTCATCTCACTGGCTATGATGCTCATCTTCGCCGCGGTCGTGGTGCGCGCGGCTGGACTGCAAAACATCGTGCGCACCGGCACGGCCGTGCCCGGCCGTGCCGTCGCGGGGTCAGGGATACCCGATGAACCAGAGCAGCACGATGGCCACCAGTTGCAGCACGATTGACCCCGCGAGCAGACCGCGCCGCAGCACCTTCGACCGGGCGATGGCCGGGTCACCGAGCAACGGCGCGAGCGGTAGCAGCAGCCGAAACAGGCTTTGCTGCGGCAAAAAGACGGCCACCAGATAGAGGCCGTAGCTCGCCGAATACGTGACCACCTCCGGGCGAAGCGGATGCAGCGCCCGACGCGACAACCACCACCCGAACCCGGCCGCGAGCAAGACGACCAGCACCAGGCCAGCCACACCGAGGTACTTTCCGGCCATCAGAAACCACGGCGTGAGCGGCATGAACGAGGCCGAGCCGACGAAGCCGGTCCACCAGGACAGCTCGGTGACCAGGTAGGCGTCATGCACTCCCGTGACGGCGCCGGCCACGAGCGGCCAGGCGAGCCCGACCGCGGCAATAACCAGCCCGGCCGCAATGATCGCCCAACGCTCACGCCAGACAAACCGTTCCCGTTCCCGCCACCGCAGCAGCAGAACAATCCCGAGCGTCAGTGACAGTGCGAGCACCCCCGGCCGGGTGAACGCGGCCACCACGGCAAACGGAATCATGAGCAGGTAGCGCCTGCCCATCATCAGGCCGAGGCTCGCGAACATCAGGAACAGAAACAGGCTCTCGGCGTACGCCACCTGCAGAATGAACGACAGCGGCCCGAAGCAGAACAGGGCGACCGCCCAGAGCGCCGAGCTTTGCCCGACCCGCGGTGCCAACAGGCGGTAGAGCGCGAGCGCGGCTGCGGCGCCGAACAGGGTAGCCACGAGCACACCGGCCACATAAAAGTCGAGGCCGGTCAGCGCCGACAGGCCACGCGCGAGCCACGGAAACACCGGGAGAAACGCCCAGGCGTTGGGTTCGACGTTGCCGGCCAGATCGGTCGGGAGGTCCGTCGGGTACCCGTGCAGCGCAATCTGACGGTAAAAGGAACTGTCCCACGATCCTGAGAACGTGAAGAAGTTCGGGTCGCTGCGATAGCTCGCGAAGGTCCAGCCGGCGCGGGTGGCGACGGCGAACAGGGTGCCGAGAAGGGCCGTCGTGAACAGCCGCGACACGGCCCAGATCAGCAGCACGAGACCCCTCGGCGGCAGGCCGCCGAGGCGAGAGCGGAGCGCGCTCAGGCGCTGCGCACCAGCTCCGTTTGTCATCGGTTCAGACTACTGGCGCCACACACTGCACAGCGGCGGCGGCCGTGGGAATGAGCGGCGATGCGAGCGCGTAAAATGGGCAACCGGGCACTCGCCCGCATTCTGCGCCTTCGACCATTGGAGCCACCGTGGCCGCACCCACTCATCTTGATTCCGTCATCGCCCTCGCCCGCCACCGCGGTTTTGTTTTTCAGGCCGGTGAGATCTACGGCGGTTCCCGCTCCGCCTGGGACTACGGGCCCCTCGGCGTCGAGCTCAAGGAGAACATCAAGAAGCAGTGGTGGCGGTCAATGGTCACGAGCCGCGACGACGTCGTGGGCCTGGACTCCTCCGTGATTTTGCCGCGCCAGGTCTGGGAGGCATCCGGTCACGTCGAGGTCTTCAGCGACCCGCTAATCGAGTGCACCAGCTGCCACAAGCGTTTTCGCTCCGATCACCTCGAAGAGCAATATGAGGAGAAGAAGGGCCGTCCACCCGAGAACGGCCTGGACGACATCGCCTGCCCCAACTGCGGCAACCGTCACATCTGGACCGAACCCCGCGCCTTCTCCGGCTTGCTCAAGACCTACCTCGGCCCGGTCGACGACGAGGCCGGTATGCACTACCTGCGTCCCGAAACCGCGCAGGGCATCTTCGTGAACTTCGCCAACGTGCTGCAGGCGTCACGCTCCAAGCCTCCGTTCGGCATCGGCCAGATCGGCAAGAGCTTTCGCAACGAGATCACACCGGGCAACTTCATCTTCCGCACCCGCGAGTTCGAACAGATGGAGATGGAGTTCTTCGTCGAACCCGGCACCGACGAGACCTGGCACCAGTACTGGATCGACACCCGCATGAAGTGGTACACCGACCTCGGCATCAACCCCGAGAACCTGCGCCTGTTCGAGCACCCGGCGGAGAAGCTCTCGCACTATTCCAAGCGCACCGTGGACATCGAGTACCGCTTCGGCTTCATGGGCACCGAGTTCGGTGAGCTTGAAGGCGTGGCCAACCGCGGTGACTTCGACCTGTCAACGCACGCCAAGGCATCCGGCAAGGATCTGTCGTACTTCGACCAGACCAAGAATGAGCGCTGGACGCCCTACGTGATCGAGCCGGCTGCCGGCCTCACCCGTTCGCTGATGGCCTTTTTGGTCGATGCGTACGTTGAAGAAGAGGTGCCCAACAATAAGGGCGGCGTCGATAAGCGCACCGTGCTCAAGCTCGACCCGCGCCTGGCGCCGGTGAAGGCTGCGATTTTGCCGCTGTCGCGCAATGAGAAGCTCTCGCCGATGGCGCGCGAACTCGCCGCGAACCTGCGCCAACTGTGGAACGTCGACTTTGACGACGCCGGGGCGATCGGCCGCCGGTACCGTCGGCAGGACGAGATCGGCACGCCGTACTGCATCACGGTGGACTTCGACTCGCTCGATGACCAGGCCGTCACCGTGCGCGACCGCGACACCATGGCGCAGGAGCGTGTACCGCTGGCCGAACTCGAGGCCTACCTCGCGATACGCCTCCGCGGCGCGTAGCCTTCCGGCCTACCTGGTCGACTTTCAACGGATGCCGACGGCCGTTTCGCGCCGCCGGCATCCGCTGGTCGAGACCGCCGTAGACGAACTCGAGCCGGTCTCGAAAGCGGATGCCCGGGCATCCGTCAGGCAGACTGAGACAATGAAAGCGGTCTATTTCGAAGAGTTCGGTGTTCTTCCGGTGCTGCGCGAGGTGCCCGAGCCGCGTTTGAGCGCCGCCGGCGTGATCGTGCGGGTGGAGGCAACCGGCCTCTGCCGCAGTGACTGGCACGGCTGGGTCGGCCACGATGCCGACATCGCGCTGCCGCACGTTCCCGGCCATGAACTCGTCGGCGTGATCGACGCTGTCGGCCCGCTCGTGCGTCGGTTTGGGCTGGGCCAGCGCGTGACCGTGCCGTTTGTCTGCGCCTGCGGCGATTGTCCGGAGTGCGATGCCGGCAACGGGCAGGTCTGCCGCAAACAAACCCAGCCCGGCTTCACCGACTGGGGGTCCTATGCTGAGCGCGTGGCGCTGCACAACGCCGATGTAAACCTCGTCGCGGTTCCTGACGACCTCGACGCCGGCGCGGCTGCGCTTCTCGGCTGCCGGTTCGCCACCTCGTATCGCGGCCTCGTGCACCAGGCCAACCTGCAGCCTGGCGAAACCCTCGTGGTCGTCGGCTGTGGCGGAGTCGGCCTGAGCGCGATCATGATCGGGTTGGCGCTCGGCGCCAACGTCATCGCCGTCGATATCAGCGCCGACGCCCTCGACGTGGCCACCCGGGTGGGGGCGGCGCACATTGTCAACTCGGCTGGACTCGACGATGCCGAGGTGGTGCGGCGCATCCTGGCAGTGACACCAGAGGGTTCCGGCGCTCAGGTGAGTCTCGAGGCTCTCGGCCGGGAGAAGACAGTGGCCATCAGCATCCGCTCGCTGGCCACTCGTGGACGGCATGTGCAGATCGGCCTTCTGGCCGACGACCCGCGGCTGCCGCTCGGCACGGTGATCGCGCGGGAGTTGACCGTGCTCGGCAGCCACGGCATGCCCGCCCACGACTACCCGGCCTTACTCGACCTTGTCCTCAGCGGCAGCCTGCGCCCTCAAGACCTGATCAGCCGACGAATCACCCTGGCAGAAGCGCCCGCGGCGCTCGCTGCCATGTCGACGCCCGGCGCGCCCGCCGGGGTAACCCTGATCGAGGTCACTCACCCGCTCTGAATTTCACGAGATGCCACGTTCAGCCCCATGGACGCGGGCGTTGTCCTGCGAGATGCCACGATCGGCCCCATGAGACTCGGCCAAGGGGCCGAAGTTGGCATCTCGAAAAAATCAAGGGGCCGAAGTTGGCAGCTCGCGGGCGAAGACTGCCGCGTCGTGGCACGGCGACCTTCTCAGCCCCGTCAGGCTGGGAACTGTTCGCGAAACCTAGGAGGCGAGGGAACCGGTGCCGGCGGCTTCCGCGCCACTGGCGGCGGGCAGCGTGACATCGATGCCGAAGAGGGCATCGAGCGCCCCGAGGTAGGCGTCTTGCTCGCCGGCGCGGGCGAGGCCGCGGGCACGCACCATGGGGGTATGCAGCAGTACGCCGGCCAGATGGCGCAGGGCAGCCTCGGTTGCTTCACTCGAGTCGCCGCGGCTGCGCGCCCGGGCGATCTCGGCGTCGCGCAGCTCGAATATGTAGCTGCGCAGGGCCACGACGGCCGGGGTGAGGCTCTGTTCCTCCGCAACATCGGAAAACTTGCGGGCCGCCTTGCCGACGATCTCACGCGCCTCGGTCGTGGCATTGAGCTCTTCGAGCGGGGCGTGGATGCTGATGGTTTCCAGATCGAGCAGTTCAACACCGAGCACCAGGGTCACATCGGGCGCCACGTTGCGGGGCAGCCCGAGATCGATGATGAGCTGTGGCGGCGCGTCGGGGCCGGCGTCTGCCGGGCACATGCGTGCTGCCGCGTCGGCGGTTGCGCCGGCGATCGCGAACGGGTCGAGGCTGATTTCGGCGCGACCTTGCATGATCAGGGCCGCGTCGATCACATGGTCTTCGCGCAGGGTGCAGGTGACGATGACGTCGGCCCGAGCGACCTCGGAGGCAAAATCAGCGACCGGGACGGCGTCGATACCGTGTGAGGCGGCGAATCCGACGGAGCGTCCGGACGGTGAATAAACGCGTACATCTTCGGCGCCGCGATCACGCAGGGCGGCGAGAGAGGCGCCGGCATAGCGGCCGGTCCCGACCAGAAGCACTCGTGCGCTCGACCAGTCGCTGACCCGGCTTTCGGCCAATTCCAGCGCGAGGCGCACGATGGAACGACCGGCCGAGCCGATACCTGTGCGGTTCTTGACGCCGCGCGATGTCTGGGAGGCCCGCTGAAACAGGCGTTCAAGTTCGGGACTCGTGGTGCCGTCGGCGCGAGCTTGCTCGAGCGCGCGGCGCACCTGGCCGGCAATCTCGACTTCGCCGACCACGACGGACTCGAGGCCGCTCGTGACGGCGAACAAATGCTCGGCAACGCCGTTGCCGTGCACGAGCGTGAGGGTGTCGCGCAGGGTGTCTTCGGCGACGCCGCTGCTGGCGCTCACTGCTTCAATGGCGGCGTACACGGCCGGGAGCGGGGAAACGCCGTAGGGCGCATCCAGGTCGAGATAGGCCTCAAAGCGGTTGCAGGTGGCAACGACGACGGCGCCGCTGAGCGGTCCGTGCTGCTCCACCATGCGGGTGGCCGATGAGCCCCCGCCCACAGACAATTTCTCCAGCACATCGAAGGTGGAGTTTTTGTGGCTGGCGGACAGAAGAATGAGCACTGGTCGATTCTACGACTTGCTCTAGCCTCAGGTCGCCGCTGTCAGGGATATTTGAGAGAATAAGCGAGATGATCCTCGACGCGCAGCATCCACTCTCCTCCGGCCTCACCGCCGACTCTCGCCTGATCCAGGCCTATCAGGGCACCCGTCCCGACGTGACCCCGGTGTGGTTCATGCGGCAGGCCGGGCGGTCGCTACCCGAATACCGTGAATTGCGTGTCGGCACGCGCATGCTCGACGTGTGCCTCGACCCCGAGCTCGCGAGCGAGATCACGCTGCAGCCGGTGCGGCGGCACAACGTCGATGCGGGAATCTTCTTCAGCGACATCGTTGTGCCGCTCAAACTCGTCGGCGTCGACGTATCGATCGTGGCCGGCAAGGGCCCCGTTCTCGGCAAGGCCGTGCGCACATCAGCGGATGTCGACGAACTCACAGCCCTCGACCCCGCCCTGCTCGACAATGCCCTCGCGCCGATCAGCGCCGCAGTGGCCCTGGCAGTGTCCGAGCTCGGATCGACCCCGCTCATCGGCTTCTCCGGCGCGCCGTTCACCCTCGCCGCGTATCTGGTTGAGGGCGGTCCGTCGAAGGACCACATTCATGCTCGCACGCTCATGCATGCCGAACCCGAGGCCTGGGCCAAGCTCATGGCCTGGACCGCCGACGTCACCGGCCGGTTCCTCCGCGCGCAGGTGCTGGCCGGCGCCAGCGCCGCCCAGCTGTTCGACTCGTGGGCCGGAGCCCTCTCTTTGGCTGACTATGCGGCATCCGTTGCCCCAGCGTCGGCCGCGGCGATCGCCCACGTGCGCGACCTGACCTACACAGTGCCGGTACCCAAGCACACCGATGCCGCAGCGGGTGCCGAATCCGTTGACCGGAACGTGCCGATCGTGCACTTCGGTGTGGGAACCGGCGAGCTGCTCAAGGAAATGCACAACATCGGCGCCGACGTGGTGGGTGTGGACTACCGGGTGCCGCTCGACGAGGCCAACCGCCGGCTCGGCGGCGCCGTACCGGTGCAGGGCAACGTCGACCCGGCGCTGCTGGCCGCGCCCTGGCCCGTGCTCGAAGCGCACGTGCACGACGTGCTCGATCGCGGACGCACCGCGCCGGCCCACGTGCTCAATCTCGGCCATGGCGTTCCGCCCGACACCGACCCCGACGTACTGACCCGTCTGGTCAGCCTCGTGCACGATGTGAGCGCGGCCGAGTAGGGCCTGGCGCAATGATAGATGTGCTCGTCATCGGCGGCGGAGTGGCCGGCCTGGTCGCCGCCCGCGAATGCGCCCAGGTGGGGCTGAAAGTCACCGTCATCGAAGCGTCGGATGCCGTCGGCGGCCCGGTCGCCGGCCACACTCTCGACGGGCTCAGCCTCGACAGCGGTGCCGAGAGCTTTGCGGTGCGCGGCGGTACAGTCGCCGCGTTCATTGAGGATCTCGGCCTCACCGACCGGATCGTCGCCCCCAACGCAGGCGGCGCCTGGCTGCACCTGCCGGCCCTGAAACCGGGCCCGACGACGGATGCCGCTGTGAGCGTTCCCCTGCCCAAAGCAGGAGTGCTCGGAATCCCTGGTTCCCCGCTCGCCGACGACGTGCGCCGCGTCATCGGCTGGAAGGGGGCGCTGCGCGCCTACCTCGACCGGCTCATGCCCGTTCTCACGATCGGTCGCGAGCACAGTCTCGGCGACCTCGTGAAGAAGCGGATGGGTCAGCGGGTGCTTGAGCGTCTCGTCGAACCGGTCGCCTCCGGCGTCTACACGACGAGCGCCGTCGACCTGGAAATCGACGTCGTCGCTCCGGGACTGAACCGTGCCCTCACCACGGCCGGTTCGCTCTCCGGCGCAGTGACCTCCATGCGTTCCGGCGCCCCGGCCGGTTCCAACGTTGGCGGACTGCTCGGCGGCATGGCCAGCCTGCCCGCCGCCATTGTTACCGCCCTCGAACGTCACAACGTCTCTATTCTGACGGGCACCAGGGTAGAAACCCTGGCCCGTTCGGGCACCGACGACACGCCCAGGTGGGCTGTGACCGTCACACGACGAGCGGATGCCGAACAGCCCGAGCAACCCGAGCCGGCAGAACAGCCCGAGCCGGCCGAGCCGGCCGACATCACCGAAACTCTCACCGCCCGGTATGTCATCGTCGCGACGCAGGGCGCTCAGGCCCTGCGGCTGGTGCATCCGCTCGGCGGAGCGTTCGACGCGCTCGCCGAACTTGACTGGCCGGCCCCGACCGCCGTCACGCTGGTGACCCTCGTGCTCGACGCGCCCGCCCTTGACGCGCACCCGCGCGGCACCGGCCTGCTGGTCGCCGAGGGCGCCCCCGGTGTCACCGCGAAGGCGCTCACCCACGTCACCGCGAAGTGGGCGTGGGTCGCGGAAGCGGCCGGTCCCGGCCGCCACGTAGTGCGGTTGTCCTACGGGCGGTCAGGTCGGCCCAATCCGACTGACGATTTGAGCGACGACGAGCTGCAGGCGCTCGCCCTGCATGACGCGGCCACTCTGCTCGGTGTGCCGTTGCCGACCAGCTCGCTGCGCGCCTGCGCCCGCACCGAGTGGCGCGACGCCCTCTCGCCGGCCACGCTCGGTGCGCCTGAACGCGCCCAGCAGGTGCGCGAGGCCGTCGCCGGGACCCCGGACCTGGAGATCACCGGCGCCTGGCTGGCGGGAACCGGCCTCGCCTCGGTCATTCCCCATGCTGCTTCAGCCGGCGACCGCATTCGCCACGCCGCCCTCGGCCTCACCATTACCGCCCCAGACACGTAGCTGAGACTGTGCGCTGACTGTATCGACACGAGCATGTCAAGACATGCCCGGCAGCACCGAAGACCGAAACGACGAACCGGGTTAGTCTGGGAAGACCTAACGAAAGTGGAGACTCAATGCGCGGAAAGCTTCTGTTCATCACAGGCGGACTCGTCGGCTATGTGCTCGGTGCACGTGCCGGCCGCAAACGCTACGACCAGATCGCCGCCGCTGCCAATGATCTGTGGAATGCCAAACCGGTGCAGCGCCGGGTGACCGAGGTGCGCGACGCCGCCCTCGAAGTGGTCGGCGATATTCCGGCCACCCTGTTCAAGGCCGGCAAGAAGGCGGTAACGAAGGCAGCCGCCAAGAAGCAGGAAACTCCAGCCTCGACCGCCTCCAGCCCCGTCACGAAGCCCAAGCCCAAGGTGACCCCTAGTCCCACATCGGCGGCGGACGCCGATGATTCCGCCGCGCAGTAATCCGCGCCGGAACTCGTAGTATTCAGATAACTGAAACACCGATACCCGAACCGAGGGAAGGCAATCCGTGACTAGCAGTGGATTCAACCCGAAGAGCAAACGTCCGTTGCTCGCCCTGATCGGAGAGCTGCCCGGCCAGGTCAGCGCCCTCGTCAAAGCCGAACTGGATGCCTTCAAGGCCGAGTTCGCTGCGAAGGCCAAGAACGCCGGGATCGGGGCCGCCCTGTTCGTCGTCGCAGGCGTCTTCGTATTCTTTGCGACCGGGGTGTTCGTCGCCCTCGCCGTGATCGCACTGGATCTCGTGCTGCCGCTTTGGCTGGCCACACTCATCGTGGCGGTGGCCCTGCTGCTGATCGCCGGCGTCCTCGTGCTGATCGGTGTCAATCGGGTGAAGGCGGCGACGAAACCCGATCCCGAGGGCGTGCAGGCCAGCATTCGTCGTGATGTCGATGCATTCAAGGGAGTTGGCGAATATGACCACAAATGACCCCGCTGTCAGCACGTCGAGCGAGAAGCACGGCATCAGCGACCTGCGCGCGGAAGCGCGACACGCTCGCTCAGAGCTCGCCTCGACTCTCGATGCGATCGAGTACAAGTTCAATCTGCCCAAACAACTGCGCATCCGGCGGCGTCGCGTGACTCACGCCGTGCATCAGCTGGGCGAAGACAGCCCGATCGCCCTCGTGGGCATTGCGCTGGGTGCAGCGACCGTCGTGGGCGTTGTCGTCTGGTTTGGTGCTTCCGCGGTCGTCAAAAACCGCTAGTTGCGGCACCGGTTCACAGGAACCGCGGCGCTGATTTTGGTGCCGGGCCGAATTCAGAGCAAACTAGAGCTATGACTCACCCGGCTGCCGGAGAGGCAGTAACCAGCGTTCAGCCCACCCCCACCACCGATTCCGAGGTACCAGCGGCTTCGCCGCAAGGCTTCACCCTCTTTACCGTTCTGCGAAGAGATCCGCAGAACCCCGATGACCTCGACGGCCGTGATGTGCCGCACGCCGTGAACGAGCTCGACGACGTGGTGGCCCTCATCGAAGCCGAAGGCGTCACCGTGCGCGGCTTCTATGACGTCTCGGGTCTCAAGGCCGACGCCGACGTCATGATCTGGACCCACGCGCCGAACGCCGAGAACCTCCAGTGGGCCAACCGGGAGCTGCGCCGCAGTCAGCTGCTCAAGAGCCTGCTGCCGACCTGGAATGCCATGGGCGTGCACCGCGATGCCGAGTTCAACAAGAGCCACGTGCCCGGTTTCCTTCGTGGTGTGCCGCCGCGTGCCTGGCTCACGGTGTACCCCTTTGTGCGCAGCTACGAGTGGTACCTGCTGCCCGACGCTGAGCGCAGCACAATGCTCGCCGACCACGGCCGCAAGGGTGCCGCTTTCCGCGGAGCCCTCGCCAACACCGTCTCGGCCTTCGCCCTGGGCGACTACGAGTGGCTGCTGCCGATCGAAAGCGACGAACTGACCGAGCTTGTCGACCTGATGCGCGGGTTGCGCGCGACCGAGGCTCGCCGCCACGTGCGGGAAGAGATCCCGTTCTTCACCGGACGCCGGATCTCCACGGCGGAGCTTGTCGAGGTATTGCAGTAATGGCCCAGTACGACGCCGTTCTGCTGGCCGGTTTCGGCGGCCCCGAGGGCCAGGACGACGTGATTCCGTTTCTGCGCAACGTGACCGGTGGTCGTGGCATCCCCGAGGAACGCCTCGAAGAGGTCGCGACTCACTACCGCCACTTCGGCGGCATCAGCCCGATCAATGACCAGAACCGCGTGCTCAAGGCCGCCCTGCAGGTCGAGATCGACCGTCGCGGCATCGACCTGCCCGTGATCTGGGGCAACCGCAACTGGGCTCCGTACCTGCGCGACACGATCTCCGAGGCCCACGCTGATGGCCAGGACCGTCTGCTCGCGATCGCCACGAGCGCGTACAGCTCCTACAGCGGATGCCGGCAGTACCGCGAAGACTTCGCCGCGGCGCTGACAGACACTGGCCTGAACGGCACGGTGCAGATCGACAAGATCCGCCAGTTCTTTGACCACCCCGGCTTCGTCAACCCATTCATCGTCGGTGTGGCTCAGGGCCTGGAGGCCCTTCGGCAGTCTGTGCCGGGAATCGACACCGAGACTGAGGTCGAGATCTTGTTCTCAACCCACTCGATCCCGATGACGGATGCCAACAAGAGCGGGCCGGCCGAGCGCGGTTTCGGCGAGGGCGGCGCCTATGAGGCGCAGCATCGCGCCGTCGCCCAGGTCATCATGGACGCCCTGGTGTCCCCTGATCTCGACAAGCTCGATCCAAGCGAGTCCAAGGTTCCGCTCAAGACGCCGTGGCAACTCGTGTACCAGTCCCGCAGCGGCCCGCCCAGCATGCCCTGGCTCGAACCCGACATCAACGACGCAATCGCCCTGCTGCCGGCGCGCGGAATCCGTGCCGTGATCATCGTGCCGCTCGGATTCGTGAGTGACCACATGGAGGTCATGTGGGATCTCGACAGCGAGGCGATGGAGACGAGCGAGAAGTTCGGCATTCACGCCGTGCGCGTGCCGACGCCCGGCGTCTCTCCTGACTTCGTCAACGGCCTCGTCGACCTGATCGAGGAACGCCTGAATGACACACCGGCCGAAGACCGACCGGCGATGACCGATCTCGGCCCCTGGTACGACGTGTGTCGCCCCGGCTGCTGCGAAAACGTGCGCCTCGGCTTCAAACCGGCCGTCGCAGGGATGACACCATGACCGTGATTCGCGTGGGAACGCGCGCGAGTGCCCTGGCCCTTGCGCAGACCCAAACCATCGTCAACCGCATCGCCGCCTCGGCCGGAGTGGAGGTAGAAGTCGTGCGCGTCACCACACACGGTGACACGTCGACCGAGTCGCTATCCAGCCTCGGCGGAACCGGTGTGTTCGCGAGCGCCCTGCGTGAAGCGCTGCTGAACGATGAATGTGACGTCATCGTGCACTCGTTCAAGGACCTCCCGACCGCGCTTCACCCGGGTCTCGTCATCGGCGCAACGCCCAAGAGAGCGGATGCCCGCGACGTGCTCTGCGCGCGCGCCGGCTTCACCCTGGACACCCTGCCGGAGGGGGCCCGCGTCGGAACCGGCTCGCCCCGCCGGGTAGCTCAGCTGCTGGCGCGTCGTCCCGATCTGACCGTCGTGGATATTCGCGGCAATATCGACACCCGCATCGGGCGAGTGGCCGAGGGCGACCTCGACGCGGTTGTGTTGGCCGCGGCGGGCCTGGGCCGTCTCGGCCGCCTCGATTCGGCCGCGAGCGACCTTCTCGACCTGTCCGCCTGGCCGACCGCTCCCGGCCAGGGTGCACTCGCCATCGAGGTGCGCGAGGGCAAGCCGGATCGCCAGCTCGGCGTGGCACTGGCCGCAATGAACCACTCAACCACGCAGGCGACGACCACCGCCGAACGGGCCGTTCTGGCCCACCTGGAGGCTGGCTGCGCCGCACCCATCGGGGCGACCGCGGTCGTCGACGACGGTCTGCTCTTCCTCACCGCGACCGTGTACAGTCCGGATGGGTCCCGAACTGTGACCAGTTCGCATGCGGCGACCCCCGATTCCCACTCCGCACCCCATCTTGTTGAAGCCGCGCTCGACGTGGCCGAACGAGTGTCCATAGATCTCCTGGCCGGTGGCGCGGCCGAGTTCGCACCGTTGAAAGCGACAGAGTGACACCGTGACCAATTCACTGACCAAACCCCTCACCGGCTGGCGAGTTCTCGTTCCGCGCGGCGGACCCTGGGGTGACCAAGTGGCCGCGAATCTGCGGGCCAAGGGTGCGCAACCGATCGTTGCTCCTATGATCAACTTCGCCGCGACCGACGACGCTCCTGCCCTCGACGCGGCGCTGACCCGTCTGGCTGCCGGCGACTTTGACTGGATGACCATCACGAGCGCCACAACGGTTGACGTTCTGTCGTCGCACCGCGCCGTCGTCGCGCCCGGAACGCGCATCGCCGCGGTCGGTGAAACAACCGCGGCCGCGCTGGTTGCAGCCGGCTACCATGTGGACATTGTTCCCTCTGAAGATAATTCCGCCCGCGGACTCCTCGAGGAATGGGAGACCGCGACCGCCGGTGTCATCCCGCTGCGCGTGCTGACCCTGCGCAGCGAGATCGCCAAGCCGCTGCTCAGCGAAGGGCTGCGCCGTATCGGCCACGACGTCGAATCGGTTGTGGCCTACCGCACCATCGGTGTGCCGGTCAGCGACCAGGTCGTCGCCGACGTCAAGTCGGGCCTCGTGCACGCCGTTCTCGTGACCAGCGGCAGCGTCGCACGTCAGGTACGTGAACAGTTCGGTGACATTCCCGAACGCACCCTCGTCGCCTGCATCGGCCCGCAGACCGCCAGGGACTCGCGGGCACTCGGACTGCGCGTCGACGTGGTCGCCGACGAGCGTAGTGCTGAGTCCCTTATCGAAGCGCTCGTCGAAGCAGCACTGACGGAAACCCACCAGACGCTCTAACCGGCAAGGTAACGACCGGATAACGACTCATGTGGCCGGGCGGCGTAGGGTGAGGGTGTGATCAAGCCTTTAATCCGCCCACGACGACTGCGCACCAGCGGCGCACTGCGTCGCCTGGCCAGCGAAATTCGTGTTCACCCGGCCGAGCTGGTGCTCCCCATGTTCGTGCGCGAAGGCGATGATACCCGCCCGATCAGCTCGATGCCCGGCGTTGTGCAACACAGCCTCGACAGCGCACGCCGTGCGGTCGTTGAGGCGGCCGAAGCCGGCATCGGCGGCGTCATGCTGTTTGGAGTGCCGGACGTGCGCGATGCGACGGGTACCGGCGCCACCGATCCCAAGGGCATCCTCAACCTGGCTACGCGCGCGCTTGTCGACGAGGTCGGTGACGCGCTCGTCGTGCAGACCGACCTGTGCCTCGACGAATTCACCGACCATGGTCACTGCGGCGTGCTTGCGGCCGACGGCCATGTCGATAACGACGCGACGCTGGAACGCTATCGCGATATGGCGCTGGCCCAGGCAACAGCCGGTTCGGCGCTGCTCGGCCTCTCCGGAATGATGGACGGCCAGGTCGCCGCCGTGCGCGACACCCTCGACGCCAACGGTTTCGAAGACACCAGCGTGCTCGCCTACTCGGCCAAGTACGCTTCCGCCTTTTACGGTCCCTTTCGTGAGGCCGTCGGCTCGACCCTGGTCGGCGACCGTCGCACGTATCAGCTCGACCCGGCCAACCGCCGCGAGGGCGTGCGGGAAGCCCAACTCGACATCGATGAGGGCGCCGACATCGTCATGGTCAAACCGGCCGGAAGTTATCTCGACGTGCTCGCCGAAGTCGCCGCCATGAGCGATATTCCGGTATGGGCATATCAAGTGTCCGGCGAGTATGCCATGATCGAGGCGGCCGCCGCACAGGGCTGGATCGACCGGCGCCGCGCCGTCGAAGAGTCGGTGTTGAGCATCCGCCGGGCCGGCGCCGACGCCGTACTCACCTATTGGGCCGTTGAACTCGCCACTTGGCTCAGGGAGGAGCACGCATGACAGATACGCTTTCGACACCGGTGGCACATCCGGCGTCCCACAATGACGAACTCTTCGATCGCGCTCGCCGCGTGATCCCTGGCGGGGTCAACTCGCCGGTACGCGCTTTCGGTTCGGTCGGCGGCACTCCGCTCTCGCTCGTGAAGGCTGCAGGTGCCTACGTCACCGATTCCGACGGGCGCGAGTATGTCGACCTCGTCAACTCGTGGGGTCCGGCAATCCTGGGCCACGCACATCCCGACGTCATCAAGGCCGTGCAGGATGCCGCCGCCCTCGGGCTGTCCTTCGGCGCGTCGACACCGGCCGAAACCGAACTGGCTGAGCTGGTCGCCGAACGGGTCGGCGCGGTTGAGAAGCTCCGCCTGGTCTCCACCGGTACCGAAGCGACCATGACCGCCATTCGCGTGGCCCGCGGCTTCACCGGCCGCGACCTGCTGATCAAGTTCGCCGGGCACTACCACGGCCATTCCGACGGCCTGCTCGCCCAAGCCGGTTCGGGCCTCGCCACGCTCGCACTGCCGGGCTCTGCCGGCGTGACCGCGGCAACCGCAGCGCAGACACTCGTACTGCCCTACAACGACCTGGGCGCTGTGCGGGCGGCCTTCGAGGCGCACCCGGGCCGCATCGCCGCCATCATCACCGAGGCGGCCGCAGCCAACATGGGCGTCGTTGCCCCCGATGCCGGGTTCAATGCGGCCCTGTCGGCGATCGCACACGCGAACGGCGCGCTGCTCATTCTCGACGAGGTACTCACCGGCTTTCGGGTGAGCCGTTCCGGCTTCTGGGGCCTGGAGACCAGCAGCCTCGAGTCGGCGGGTGAGGAGTTCTACACACCCGATTTGCTCACCTTCGGCAAAATCATCGGCGGCGGTCTGCCCGTTGCTGCCCTCGGTGGTCGTACCGATGTGATGGAATTTCTCGCCCCGACCGGCCCGGTCTACCAGGCCGGCACCCTGTCGGGTAACCCGGTCGCCGTCGCGGCCGGCATCGCGACCCTCAACCTGCTCGACGAGAGCGTCTACGACCGGCTCAACGCCACCGCCACCATCCTCTCCGAAGCGGTCTCAGCCTCGCTCTCCGCCGAGGGCGTTGCCCACCGGGTGCAGCGGGCCGGCAACCTGTTCAGTTTCGTGTTCGGCGACGAGGCGCAGACGTCGGCCCCGCGCACCTACGCCGACGTTCAGCGTCAAGAGACGTTCCGCTACGCACCGTTCTTCCACGCCATGCTCGATGGCGGGGTGTCGCTGCCGCCGAGCGTGTTCGAGGCCTGGTTTGTCTCCGACGCGCACGACCAGAGTGCCATCGGGCGCATCTTCGAGGCCCTGCCCGCCGCGGCCAAGGCCGCAGCCGCAGCTACGCCCGAGGGCTGATCGCTTCGATTGGAGACATCCTGCGCGTGGACGCTATTCCTTTGTGAGGTTCGGACAACGGGTTTTTGGGCGGAACCGGGCAGACTAGAACAATGGCTTCCCTGAGCGTGCACTCCGACCGGCTCGAGATCCACCTGACGCGCGCGGAGAGAACGCTCGCCCTTCGACGCGAGTCGATCGTGGTGCAGCGGAAGAACATTCGCTCGGTGATCATCACCGATGATCCGTGGATCTGGCTGCGCGGCATCCGTGCCCCCGGCTCTATGATTCCGTTGGTCCTGGCCGCCGGAACCTGGAAGTTTCACGGCGGCAAGGACTTCGTCTCGATCAAGCGCCACCGCCCGGCCGTGGTCATCGACCTTGTCGACGAAGAATTCGCCCGCATCATCCTCACCAGCCAGCACGCAATCGATTTCATTGACTCACTCAAGTTGCCGCCTGAAGCGACGGCGGCCGCATCGCCTTTGGCCGATCCGGCCGATCCGGCCGATCCGAGCGATCCGGCCGATCCGAGCGATCCGGCCGATCCGAGCGATCCGGCCGATCCGAGCGACTCAGCGACTAAGCGACTCAGCGACTAGGCGAACACGAACAGTACGAAACCAATCAGCGGCAGTGTTCCCTGGATCAGTGCGCTGCGGGAGTAAGACGGCCCGGAACTGCGCAGCACGAGGGCGGCGAGCACCATCGATCCGGTCGTGAACAACACGAGCGCGAGGCCCGCCGCGGGGATACCACCGAAGAACAAGACGAGGCCGACGACCGCGCCAAGACCCAGGAACAGGTTGTAAAATCCCTGGTTGTAGGCCATTGTCTGGGTAGTGACAGCGTCAGCCTGGCTGGCCACACCGAAGCGTTTCCAGATCGGCGGGCGGGTCCACCACAGGCTCTCCA
>Ga0307487_1000848_pt1 | contig 22981 bp, 14 predicted proteins | sample CBIW12metaG_FD_203665 | JGI IMG/M metagenome (GOLD analysis project Ga0307487, IMG submission 203665) | Sea-ice brine microbial communities from Beaufort Sea near Barrow, Alaska, United States - CBIW 1.2 | ecosystem: Environmental > Aquatic > Marine > Coastal | place: USA: Alaska | collected... | reverse complement strand
TTGGAACTGTTTTGGCCCAAGCCATAAATTTCTCCTTATCGGAAGCGTCTCCAGTAATATATTCTTCATTGACACCCATTGTTCGCATCGCACGCCATTTATAGTGATCTCCTGCAATCCATAATTGCGAAATATTATCATATTTGCGGTCTTCGGATATTTCCTTAGGGGATAAATGACAGTGATAATCGATAATTGGTTGTTCAGCCGCATAATTAAAATACAGCTCTTCCGCATATTTATTCTGCAGCAAAAAATTATCGTTTATAAAGGTTTTATTTTTCATGTATAAAAATTTATTCATTCATAGGTTTTCCTATAATAGCCAGGATTCCTCCGTCTACATAAATGATTTGTCCTTTAATGTATAATTCAAAGCCTTGATTTCCTGATGCCCATTTCCAAACCTCTCAATTCTGCCAAACCTCTAAGTCTACCAATTGCTGAATAACCCGGGTTAGTTTTTTTCTGTAAATCATCTAACATTTGATGTCCATGATCCGGGCGCATTGGCATTCTTATATCTTTTCTACCGGCTATTTTTCTTTTTTCCTGTTCGGATATTAATGCTTTCATGACACCAAACATATCCACATCTCCTTCAAGATGGTTTGCCTCATGAAAGTTACCGAGGGCATCCCTTTGCGTACTTCTTAAATGAATAAAATGAATCCTTTCCCCTAAACGCTCCACCATTCCCGGCAAATCATTATCGGGACGAACCCCGAAGGACCCTGTACAAAATGTCAATCCATTATTAGGACTATCCACAGCCTTGTATAAATCTAAAATATCTTGCTCTGTACTCACTACTCTTGGCAAACCCAAAATTGGAAAAGGAGGATCATCCGGATGTATACACATCAGAACTCCTGCTTTTTCGGCAGCTGGAATAATTTGTCCTAAAAAATAATAAAGATTTTCTTTCAATTCTTTTTCGCCTATAGAATTATAGGTTGCCAAAATGGCGTTGAATTCCTCTAAGGTATATCCCTCTTCAGCCCCGGGTAATCCGGCAATAATATTATTAATAAGACCTTGTTTTTCCGCACTGCTCATCTTATCGAGCATTTCCTTCGCCCTTTCGATTTGTTGTTCTGTATAATTTTCTTCAGCACCTGGCCTTTTTAATAAGAACATCTCAAAAATAGTAAATGCTGTTATATCAAATCTTAGAGCTTTTGACCCATCTTCCATTTCATAACCCAAATTTGTACGGGTCCAATCCAAAACCGGCATAAAATTATAGCAAACGGTATCAATCCCACAGGCTCCCAAATTTAAAAGGCTTTGCTTATAATTTTCTATAAAGATTTTAAAGTTCCCAGACCGGGTCTTAATATCTTCATGAATTGGAACACTTTCAACAACCGACCAGGTAAGCCCGGATTGTTCAATGATTCCCTTTCGTTTTTTTATTTCTACCAGGGTCCAAAGCTCCCCATTTGGGATATGATGCAATGCTGTAACAATTCCGGTAGCTCCGGCTTGTTTAATATCTAAAAGAGAAACAGGGTCTCCAGGCCCGTACCATCTCCAGGTTTTTTCGAGAATTAAGCTCATATATAAATATTTTATTTTTTTTAAACTCCACTAAAAGCGCTAAATCCACCATCAATCGGGATAACGACTCCTGTTACAAAAGAAGCCCCCTCTCCACATAACCACAAGGTAGTGCCGATTAAATCTTCGGGCTCTCCAAATCTACCCATCGGGGTCTGCTCGATTATGGTATTGCCTCTTGGTGTTAAATCCCCACTATCAGTGGTTAGCAATGTTCTGTTTTGATCGGTAAGAAAAAATCCCGGTGCCAATGCATTCACCCTTATGCCAACTTTTGAAAAATGCACAGCAAGCCACTGTGTGAAATTTGAAACTGCTGCTTTTGCCGCGCTATAAGCCGGAATTTTTGTCAAAGGGGTAAATGAGTTCATGGAAGAGATATTCAATATACTGCATCCTTTTTTCCCTATCATATCCTTTGCAAAAACTTGTGTTGGCAATAAGGTGCCGACAAAATTTAAATCGAACACAAACTTAATCCCTTCAGGATCCAAATCGAAAAATGTTTTAAAATCACTGGTTTGATTCGTCAGATCTTCCTCTAACAAAAAAGGGTTTGTCGTAGTTCCCAGAGGGTGATTCCCACCGGCTCCATTGATTAAAATATCACAACTCCCCAAGGAATTATTCACCTCTTCTTTTGCTGCATCCAGGGATTCTCTTTTTAAAACATTGGCAGCTACCCCAATTGCTTTTCCCCCGGCTGCATTTATCTCATCAGCTACTTTCTTTGCGGCTTCAATTCTTAAATCCAAAACAGCTATTTTATGTCCTTCCTTTGCAAGGGCCTTTGCCAGGCTGCTGCATAAAACCCCGCCTGCTCCTGTTATTACGATTACTTTACTCATTTTTTAAATTTTATCAATGTTGATTTATATCCTGAGATTATTATTTTGATCCGTTGCATTCTAATTCAATAAAAGGCAAGGCTATTAAGATTCATAATAATCCTTTGGTTGTTTGTAAACAATTTCGTTGTTGTACATAGCATCAAGGTCCATTTGTACGCAAACCGCAGTGTTTGCCCCAGTAATAATATTGGATTTAGGTATTGTATTAGTCAAAATACTATCCCTGTTCCCATTGGGAATGGAACCATTCATTAATCCTTAAATTCCTACCAGTCTTTTTTTAAGCGCGATAAGATGCTTTCAAAAGATTCAATGCCCCCGGCAGAACCGCACCACCATTAGTTATAGTTTCTCGAGCTTAATACCAGAAAGTACAGCTTTACCAGAATTTTCCTCAAATTTCACTTCAATTCCATTTCCGGTTTTTATTTTATACGAAATTTCCACGGCCCGATTTCTTCCGTAATCCCTGGCAAGGTTTAGACCTGAAGTGACTGTCTTACCATTTATATTGATACCAAATCTTCTTAAGCCTTCTACCTCTTTTTGTTCTTCTAAAGAGAGGTTATAAATATTTTCTTCGGAAGCATCAGAATTGGGTTCAGTTAAAAGAAGGGTTACCCGATAATTTCCTTTTTCAACATCAAATCTATAGGCATTAAGCCCTTCCCGCATAGTTTGGAATAACGGATCGTTTTCTGTGCCCTTTATTTCGCTATCGGTTCCTTGAATTTTAGCCGGATTTTTTTGATAGACTTCTCCTCCAACATAACCAAAACCTCCCTGGCTATATTGTTGGTCACTTATCCAGATCTCATCTGTTGTTTCATCTGTGAAATTCACATGAGTCCCTACATTGATCTGAAGAGGATTTATACCGATTTCTGAAAGCAGATTTTTTCTATATTTCACCTGTAACTCCCTGGAATAGGAAACTTCACCGGCTGTTGCGGTAAGCTGGTGCTTTCCTTCAGGAAGCGTGATATCAAATTCAGCAATTCCATCAAAAACTTCAGCATTAAAATCAGAATCATTGACCTTCAAATTCACCTGTTCAGCATTAGAGAATACCGAAACCTTAATGTTACCGTGTTCATCTTTAGGGAAACGCTTTTCATAATGTTCTCCTGCAATATAAATGAAAGGCTCATCCAATAATTTTGCCTGGTAGTAGTAGTAAATATCTTTTTTACTACGGTCAAAATTTACAAGGCCCTTTTGATTGATATAAGGACGTGAATCCTGGCGGATCGAAGAGCCAAAATCGGCAAAATTCCAAGCAGACATCCCAATAACAAAATCGCGTTCCATTACCTGATTGATATAGCTGCGATGCAATTTAAGCTGATAAGATTCAGTATAATCCCAAGGTTGAGGATCATCGGTTTGCAGGCGCACATCAGCACCGGGGCCATATTCAGAAATAATTAATGGGCGATTCGGAAATTGCCGGTGTTCTTTGTCAAGATATTCCCCAAAACCTTCCAGACCTTGAGAATACCATCCGAAATACAAATTCCACCCAATTACATCGGGAATTTCAGATAATCCGGAAGAATTATAAAGGTCATCTTCGTGCAGCGCCATAACACTTAACCTGTCCGGATCCATTTTTTTGGTTTCCCGTTCCAGTTTCTCTGCCAGTTCAACAGTAGTTCTAATTTTGGCTTCTCTTTCGTCCTGGGTTACATCAGGGCTGAAAACCAAATAAATTATAATCTCATTCATATAACCCCAGAAGAACACCGAGGGATGATTGAAATGTTGCTTGATCTGCTCCCGCTGCATTTGTAGAGAAATGTCATGGTAAGCATCAGAATCGGTGACATCATTAATTACAGGAATTTCAGACCAAACGATCAATCCCAGTTCGTCACAGAGCCTATACACTTCAGGGTCCTGCGGGTAATGAGCAGTTCTTATAAAATTGCTGCCCATATCTTTTATCATTTTGTAATCTTTCCTGTGCAAGGCGTTAGGAAGCGCGTTGCCCAAACCTTCATAATCCTGATGGCGGTTTGCACCTATAAGTTTCAGTGGTTTTCCATTAAGATACATACCTTTTTCGGTGCTCACCTCAAACCATCGCAATCCAATTTTGGTTTGAAAATCATCTAAAATAGTACCTGAATTCCCTTCTGTTATTCGTGCTTCAACTTCATAGAGATTCGGGAAGTCTGGTGACCATAATTCAGGAGTTTTAATTTGTTGCTCAAAATCTACTGCTTTGGTCTCACCTGCTTTTAGCCGTACACTTTTTGACAGGGTGTGAATATTTTGAGAACCTGGATTGATAATATCGATATGAACAACCGCAGTTTTTGTTTTCGAAGAATGGTTTACAACCTTAGTCTCTATTCTTATTTTGGCATTTTCATCTGATACTTCCGGAGTTCTTACAAGGATATTGCCGGCAGCCTCGTTGACGAGTTCAAAATGAACTTCATCTGTTACGATAAGGTAGAGATCGCGATAAATTCCGCCGTAAAAATTAAAATCGGCCATTAGCGGGGGAATATCTAGAGTATGTGAATTATTAACTTCAATTCGAATTTCATTTTCCTTTGCTATATGTAAAGCTTTGGAGATATCAAAAACAAATCCTGTGTAGCCGCCGTGATGTTCCCCAACTTTTTCATTATTGACAAATACCGTAGTGATTTGATTACTACCCTCAAACTTTAAAAACACAAGCTTGTTTTGCCAGGCTTCAGGAGCGAAAATTTGTTTTTTATAGGTCCCTTTCCCGCGGAAATATTCCCTACCATCGCTAAAAACATCTTCTGAATTCCATGTGTGGGGAATATTCACAATTTCTGTTTTTTCATTTTCTTCCAAGGAAAATTCCCATGCAGAATTTAGGGTTTGTATCGATCTTTGCCCGAAATTCTGAAGAGAGATCAAAAAGAAAAGAAAGAGGAGTAAATTTTTCATAGAGGTAATTTTTGTTTTTTTTTAAATGTTGTATCTTGTATTAGTCTTTCCAAGATCACTTTATAAGTTAATTCAGATTTATGTCAGGATCACCGCTAGCAATGCTTTAGTCATTAATTATAAAAGAAAAACTAAAGTGAAAAGTTCAGGAAATTAAAATATACCTGAACTTTTCTTTATGGGCTTTAGTGAATTAAGGGCTAATTAATTTATTTTAATATCCTGAATTTTGTTGCAACACTCCTCCACTTAAATTTATTATGTTCTGAGGTATTGGGAAATATTCGGCATGCGGTCCAAAAGATGCTCCGGATAAGTAACTCCTTTTTGTACCCTCTTCTGCCAGATATTCATTTAAGATCTCAGCAGCTCTGTCCGTTCTAACAAGTTCAAAAAAGCGGTGACCTTCAAGGGCCAATTCCAATCTATGTTCAAAGTAAACAGCTTCAAGGGCAAATTCCTGATTTGGGAAATTCTCATAAAGCCCTACTACATAATTTGCTGCAGGAGTCCCATCATCGTTTCTCACGAAATTTACAGGATTAGCAGCTCTTTCTCTCACTTGATTTACCAGCGTCTTGGCCATCTCCAGATCTCCTTCTATAGAAGCGATTTCTGCTCTCCATAACAAGACTTCTGCAAAACGAATAATATTCACATTTATGTTATTAATACTGGTAGAAAAGGCATCGCCAGCACCAGCTGATTCTTGAGATTTATAATAAGTAAACTTCTTTTGAACATAAGGACCGCCGTTAGAAGGATCCCGTACCCAGGGAGCACCAGGAAAAATTCCCCAATCCATAAAAGGAATACCTCTACGGCCCACCGTCCAATCTAACCGGGGATCAAGATTACCCTGATATGGAGTAAAAGAATCATCTCCACTCAAGCCCTCATCATTAGTGACATCATTTTCATTAAACGAACCAATTAGAGGCAACCCGTTCTGGTCTGTTTTGTAGGCATTTACCAGGTTTTGAGAAGGCTGGAAAAAACCACAACAGCCACCAGGAAGTCCTCCCTGAGGAAAATTCAACACCTCACCCCAATTCCCATTAAGGCTGGTATTACTGCCATCATTCACACTAAATTGCACTGCGAATACAGATTCCATACTATTATTATATTCGTAGTTAAAGTTGTGTTGAAACACTTGATTTAAACCGTAAGGTCCATTATTGATCACATCGTTTAACATAGTTTTTGCTGCTGGGTAATCATTTTGGTACATATGGGTTTTGGCAAGATATGCCTTCGCTGACCAACTAGTTGCACCACCATTCCGTACAGAAACATCGGATAGATTTTCTACAGCAAAGGAAAAATCCTCTTCGATTCCTAACCAAACATCCACACCAACATTACTTACACTTTCACTTACGGTTTCATCAATATATGGAACATTGTTCCACATCTTTTTTGCTTCAAAATGATAATGGCCCCTTAGAAATCTCAATTCACCTAGAAAAGAATTTGCCTGCGACTCTGTCAAAGTACCAGCTTCCAAACCTCTATGAACGGCATCTATGCCCAGGTTGGCTCTTGAAACCCCTTCAAATACTGCACGCCACTTGCCTTCCATATAGGCACTTGCAGGAAATCCTTCATATCTTTCAAAAGCAGTTATATCCGGTTGATCACCTGCGTCACTTCCCTTATAAGCATTATCTGATGCTACCTCACCATATATCCAATTAGAAGCGGCTGCACCCCACATTAAAATACCCGGAATGTGTCCATCTAAAACACCATATGCAGAAACTACCTGAGTCTCTATAAATTCAGCATTTAATGGCACATCTTTACTTGCAATAGCAGATTGAATTGGAATTTCTAATTCCCCTTCACAAGAAGTGAATGATACCACTGCCGTAAGCACAAAAATTTTAAGTATATTTTTCATAATTATTAAATTTAAAATGAAACATCTAAACCAAACATAACAGAACTCGCAGTAGGGAATGATCCAGAATCTACCCCTATAGTCAAATTAGAAGATTGCCCAGAATAAGTAGCTAAGTTTATTTCAGGATCTAAGCCACTATAATTTGTAATAGTAATTAAATTTCTACCCTGTAGGTAAACTCTCACACTAGACAATCCCACACCAATTTGTTCAATAACTTTCTCAGGTAAAGTATAACCTAATTGAATATTCTTTAATCTTGCATAAGATCCATCCTCTAAGAAATATGAAGACTGGGCGGATTCATTCAGAATTATACCAGCATCAGTAGTCACCATTGGAAGTCCGGTTTCTGTAACGTAATTAAGACTTCTTGCCCCAGGAACAACATTAAAATCGGTGTTATACTTCATAAAGTTATAAATTTCGTTTCCATGCGATCCCTGAATTAATAAAAACATATCAAAGTTTCTGTAATCCGCCCGAAAATTAATTCCATAGGTAAAATCCGGATGTGGATTTCCAATGAAGGTTTGATCAGAGTTATTTACAACTCCATCGCCATTAATATCTTCAAACTGCATTCTACCATCCTCACCTATTCCTAAATATTTCTTTCCATAAAAAGATGCTAAAGGGTAACTCCCTTGTGTTCTATTAGGAATATGTGTAGTAAAAGTTGCCCCATTTATAAAACTATTTGGATTATTAGGATCCAGGGAAACAACTTCATTTTTGTATTGAGAAATATTTGCACCTATAGTATAGAAAAAACCTCCAGATGTAGTATGGTTATAATCGGCTGAAACATCAAAACCTTTGTTATTCATTTTTCCATAATTTCTGGTGATCGTATTCACATTCCCAAATACAGTGGGATCCGCAGGAACGGAAAGAAGCATGTCTTCGGTAGTAGCATCATAGTATTCAAAATTGAAATTAAATAAATCAAATAATCTGGCAGTAAATCCTGCATTAACCGTAGTGGTTATCTCCCATCCCAAATTAGGATTTCCACGAGATACAAGACCATTACCTACTGCTAAACTATTAGGTCCGGTTGGATAGGCATAGTAATCACGATTGGGAGCGTAAATATCTGAGCTTGCAGATGGTGAGATAGATCCATCATTACCAATTTGTCCATACCCTGCCTTAAACATCAGGTCCGTAAATACTGTAGATTCTTGAAGAAATTCTTCATTAGATGCCCGCCATCCAATGCTCATCGATGGAAAAGTTCCAGATCGGTTTTCCTTTGTAAATAAAGAGGAGGAATCATATCTTAACGTACCGCTTATTAGGTATCTATCAAGATATTTATAATCAACTTTTCCAAACATAGACCAATATGCTGTTTGTAAACCACTTCCGAAATTGTTTATATTATTTGTTCCCAAATCCAGATATCGAATATTCAAGGGTTCATTAAATAAATATCCTCCTCTATTTGCACCAAATTGCCTCAAATTTCTTTTATTAAATTCAGTTCCAAACAAACCATTAAAAGAATGGTCATTTAACTTTAATTCATAATTTAAAGTATTAAACCATGTATAGACTCTTTCCAGCGATGTAAACTCTTGTAAGTTATTAGAAAAATTTGGTGTTGCTCCTTCGAGAGCTTGTGGCTGGAAATTTGTTGAATGAACGGAGTTAAGGTCGAATCCTAAACTTGTTTTAAAAACTAAACCTTTTAATACATCCAGTTCTCCATAGATATTCCCTAAAGATCTGTTATTAAGAATGTGGTTATCCTTATTCCTGTCTTGATAAGCCACGCCATTAGCTCCAGCTCCCAGGCCTCCCACATTGGCACCTGCAAAATTACCTCCAACATCTTTTACCGGAATGAGTGGATGAATTCTATATAAGGAAGAAATTGAAGCCATGCTAGCTGTTTGATTACCCACCACTGCGACCCTGTCAGAATAAGAAACGGTCAAATTCTGACCAATTCTTAATGAAGGAGTGAGAGAAAAAGTGGAATTAGCCCGAAGAGTAAATCTTGTGAAACCAGTCTCATAAGCAACACCTTCCTGATCTAAAGCATTAAAGGATAAAAAGTGATCAAAGTTCTCGCCGCCACCAGTAGCAGAGATGTTATAATTTTGCACAATTGCAGGATTGAAAAATTCATAAAACCAATCTGTTCCTTCCGGATTCGACCTTACAATTCTGTTAGTTAAATAATCATAGACACTTTCGTCAACAGGAGCAGAAGTCCCTTGTGGCCACAAATAATCTGGAATTACAGGATTGGGACCATTCCCAAATTGAGGGTGGTTAGGTGTGTTTCCTGTTGTATTTATTTCAGCCCTCCAAAGCGCATCTGCTAATTGCTGTGGAGATGCCATTTGGGGAAAAGAACTCTGGGGAATGAAATCTATTCCAACAAATGAATTTCCAGAAATAACAGCTTTTTTATTCCTCGAACCAGATTTTGTGGTAATAATCACTACTCCATTAGCTGCCCTATTACCATATATTGCAGCCGATGAAGCATCTTTTAGAATTTGAATTGATTCAATATCATTCGGATTTATTGAGTTTAAGCCTGCAGCTGTAGGAGTGCCGTCTATTATAAAAAGGGGATCATTTCCGTTTATAGTTCCATATCCCCTAATCCTTATAGCTGCCGCTCCACCCGGACCTCCTTCTGTATTGACCACAACTCCGGAAGCCTGACCTTGTAGTGATTCCTCTAAACTTACAGGGGAAGTTGCCGCCAAAGCTTCAGATGATACAGTTGAGACTGAACCCGTAATATCTCTCGTAGACTGCCTGGAGTACCCTGTTAAAACAATTTCATCGAGGGCAGCTGCAGATGGCTGTAGAGTAATGTTTATGATAGACTGGCCCCCAACATTTACAACAGCTTCATTAAAGCCTAAGAAAGAAAAAAGCAATGCTTCATCTCCCGCCACAGTTATAGAATAATTTCCATCAAAATCGGTTATCACTCCCCGATTAGTACCTACTACTGAAACGTTTGCACCAGGCAAAGGTATCCCCTGGTCATCTATTACTGTCCCTGTCACTTCGCCCTGTGCTTGACTTAGTTGTGAAAAGGTTAATAGAATTGCCAATAAAAAAAGTTTTAATTTGATCATAATTCAGTTTTTAATGAAGTTGTTATTTATTTTATTACTTATTACAGCTGTCTATCCACGAATAAATATTTTTGGGTTTTGCATTCAGATAATGTTTAATAGAAGCCATATCTTGATCTACTTTAACCACTCCGCAGAGTTAAATTAATTTCATAATTGAGCTTAAATAAGAAAGCTTATTTTTTGTTCTAAAAACCTCGCGAATAAAAAAGATCCAATTGAGCTAGATTTCCCAGAAGTTTATTTTTTAAAAGTAAAGGCGAAATCGTTTTCTTGTCAAGATATTTTTTTACCCTTTTGATTCAAATCAAATTACTCCCTAATTTAGGGGCTTGTTGAACAAAATAATAAATGCCGCGAACTTCCACCAGTCCCAAAACAACAGTCTTTCTAATAAGTTTATTCATTTAAATCCATTCAATTTTACATTCCAAAATACAACTTCTCCTTTCTGCAGAAAGAAGCAACCTTTCATTTAATCTTTATTGCTTCATTTGTGTACAATGATACAAAAAAATTTAGAAATACAATCGATTGTATACCTAAATTTTATTATTCTTCTTACATTACCTATAATATATCATTCAAAAAGCTAATTATATAACTATCCGAGCGAAATAAATTCATTGCCGTTATTCGGGTTGTCCCATAAAATGGCTGATTCTGTCTTTCTTCAGGATCAAAATAAAATTAGGCTTCCATTCTGCGGGTATGTTTATAAGGAGGCATGGAGTTCTGGGCCTTTCCTTCCCCAAGTTCTGTCATCCCCATTTGCAACTGACATGTCTCAACAATGTTTACCATAATTTTATTCCGGATCCCTTGTCTGCATATTTGGAAACACAGTGTTCAATTACTTCGGTGTCCTCTTTACCTACTTTCCTTATAGGTATGCCTGATTGGCCAGCACTTGATTCAGTTAAAAATATAACTGATTATTTCCGCTTTTATCTAAATTTCTGTCCTCTTCCCCTGACCTACATACAGAGCTTCTTGATTTGAAAACTCATACTCATCACCGTCAACAATGCCTTTCCCCTTTAAGCAAATATTGATAATCCATAATCCCCGAATGTTGAGAAGATTTTTAGCTTTAAGATCATCTATAACCACCAGCTTTATAGACTTATCTAAAGATACGCGCCTCCAACTATAAACCAGTCATACTTGGAATAGTTAAAGTTGTTCATTTTTTTAAACAAATCATGGTGTATTTTTTTTTACATAGTCCGGATGATTTTCAAATCAAAATTGTGAATTAGTGATAGTCAAGATTTAATTGTGGATCGCTATCTATTCAAAAATAAAGCACTGAAAAATCAAATTTTGTCCAATCGATTGTATAAAAGAAAGAATGTCTACATTTGTATCAGCTAGTATGATTCATCGCGAATAAAAAACCTATCACCCCCTCTAAAGTTTTATGAGAAAATCTGTATTTTATTATCACCCAAAAAAATGAAAAAAACCACGATTTATGAGATTGCCAAAGCATTGGCGATTGACAGTTCGACTGTTTCCAGAGCCTTAAATGACAGTCCCCGGGTATCAAAGTCTACAAAAGAAAAAGTCATGAAAAAGGCTAAGGAACTTGGTTATAGCACAAATTTACTAGCTTCCAATTTAAGACAAAACAAAAGCAATACAATTGGCGTGGTTGTTCCTAGGATTTCCAGATATTTCTTTTCTACTATTATTGCAGGTATTGAAGAATGTGCATTTGCAGAAGGATATAATGTTATCATATCCCAATCACTAGAACAATTAAAAAGAGAAAAGAAGATAATAAATAACTTCGTAGCTAATAGAGTTGATGGGGTTCTAATTTCGATTTCCTGGGAAACAGAAGAATGCGAACATCTTAAATATTTACAGGATATTAAAATGCCATTAGTATTTTTTGATAGACATTGTGCCCAAATCCCCAACAGCAACAAGGTCCTTACGGGCGACTTCGATGGTGCCTATCAGGCGGTGGAACATCTTATATTAAAAGGGTGTAAAAAAATAGCTCATTTTGCAGGTCCTCAAAAGCTAGAATTATACAAAAACCGGCTCAAAGGCTATAGAGCTGCTTTAGAAGATAACAAAATAAATTTCGATCCGAATTTCATTGTAGAATCAAGCCTCCTAAAACTATACGGCTATAAAAGCATGGAAACTTTAATGCAAAAATTCAGCGATATAGACGGAGTTTTTTCAGCAAATGACGCTGCTGCGGTAGGGGCAATTAAATACCTGAAGACCATCGGGAAAAGAGTTCCAGAGGACATCGCATTTGTAGGTTTCAGTAATGATCCATTGTCTGAAGTAATAGAACCTCCTTTAACCACCATAGATCAATTCGGTTTTGAAATGGGAAAAAAGGCATGTGAATTACTCATTGGAAATATTAACCAGGAAAGAACAGAGCCTCAGCATTATCAAAAAATTGTATTACAACCCAGTCTCATTGAAAGAAAATCAAGCCAAAAACCTCAATCAGATTAAAAATGAATCCACTAGAAATTACAGTGTGTCTATATTATATTTCAACCTCTCATTTACTGTTGAGTCTGATAAACAGAATCTAATCGTGTGCCTAAAATATTAAAAAAAAACCATAAAATTTAATTTCGAAGAAACCTACCCTTTTAACTTTATACCAGATATTTATTTTCCTATTACCAGCTTTCCTGCAGCCCATTTTCTAAGGCCGCATTGTATTTTTCTATGTTGAACCTGTAAAGATCGGGAGCTTTATGCGCACCGCCTTTTCTGGTCTCATTAAGTTTTTCAAGGATTCCATAACGTGTCATTTTTCTGTAAAAATTCCCTCTGTTCAATTTTTTATCGAGAATGATTTCATATAGTTTTAGAAATTCGGACATGGTAAATTTCTCTGGTAAAAGATTAAGACCAATGGGTTTATAATTTAGATCCCTCTGAACTGCCAACAATGCCTCCTCCAGAATGGTTTGATGATCCATCATTAGTTCCGGCAGCTCCTTGATATCTTTCCATTCACAGGCGTCAGATAAAACATCAGGCACGGGATTTACAGAATGGTAATCAATAAGTGCGTAATACCCAACAGACACAAAGCGTTGCTTATGCCAAAGATCATCGGGATAATCCTTAAAAAAATATTCCGTTCTGTTTAATTTTCCGAAAGTTTTAAATTGGTTAAGAAAGATATTACCTGCACCAGTCCTTTCCTGCAAAACCCTGTTCGCCCCATCCCGAAGATCTTCATCTTTCCTAAGGTAATGACCGGGAAGTCCCCATTTATTAATATTGATAGGTCGAAGCAAAAGAATTTTAAGGCTGGATTTATCAAAACCAAAAATCACACAATCTATAGAAACACCGGGAAGAAAAAGTTTTTTATTTACAAGAGATATTTCAACCAGCTTTTGGAAGAGTTCTTTTTCCATTATTGTTAAAGTATTATGTAGAATTTACCGCTGTAAAATTAGTGAAAATAAACCAAAAAATTAATAATCAAAAGATTTATATTGCTTCGATGTGAAACAATATAAATTTGTTGTATTATTGCTTCATATAGAAACATTGATTTGAAATTCACGACAAGGTTTGAAATCTGCTTTAAAGGAATTATTTGTTCATCCTTAACCTTGTTAGGTATCTCACGAGATATTAAAAAATAATAGAAATGAATATAAAGATTAAAGGATTAAGTGTTTTAGCTTTTATCGCATTGGGAACTTTTCAATTTTCCTCTGCCCAAACTGCTCCCCAACTGGGGGCAAACACTCTTGAGGAAGTAATCGATGCGATGAGCTCGGAGGAGAAAGCCAATTTATTAATTGGCACTGGAATGCCTGGATATGCGGGATTAGTTCCGTTGGAAGGAGAGCCTGATGTACGTGTGGTGGGAGCAGCCGGGGGAACCTATGCCATTCCTCGCTTGGGAATTCCAGAGACTATTGTTGCAGATGGCCCTGCGGGTTTACGAATTCAACCCAAAAGAAAAGATGATGCAAATATGTATTATGCCACCGCTTTCCCGGTTGGGACTGCCCTGGCTACAACCTGGAATACCAGCCTTATAGAAGAAGTTGGAACAGCTATGGGAAATGAGGTGAAAGAATACGGAGTTGATATATTACTGGCACCGGCTTTGAATATCCACAGGAATCCTCTTAACGGCAGGAACTTTGAATATTATTCTGAAGATCCATTGCTTTCAGGAGAAATCGCGGCGGCTTATGTGAAAGGTATTCAGTCCAACGGAGTGGGTACTTCCATAAAGCATTTTGCGGCAAACAACCAGGAAACAAACCGGCTTTCCATAAATGCACATATTAGTGAGCGGGCAATGCGTGAGATCTATTTAAGAGGATTTGAAATTGCCGTGAAAAAGTCGCAACCCTGGACGGTTATGTCTTCTTACAGTAAAATCAATGGCACCTATGCTTCTGCCAACAAAGACCTTTTAACTACTGTTCTTAGGGATGAGTGGGGCTTCCAGGGTTATGTGATGACAGACTGGTTTGGAGGTTATTCGGGCTTTGAAAGCATCATGACAGAAGGGATTAGCAGTGATGTAGTGGCGCAAATAGAGTCAGGGAATGATTTGATAATGCCTGGTATGGATATTCAGAGAGCGCTATTGGGCAAAGCAATTGAAGAAGGAACAATTTCTGATGAAGCAGTACGTAAGAGTTTAAAAAGAATCCTGAATGTTGTGATTCAATCACCAAGCTTTAAAAAATATAAATACAGTAATAAACCCGATTTAAAGGCACATGCCCAGGTGGCCCGTAAAGCTGCTGCTGAAGGAATGGTTTTATTAAAAAATGAGAAAGGTGTTTTACCTTTCACGGGGAAATCTAATCCTATAGCGGTTTTTGGGAATACATCCTACAATTTCATTTCCGGCGGAACAGGTAGTGGCGATGTTAATGAAGCTTATTCCATCACTTTAATTGAAGGTTTAACTAGCGCAGGTTACCAGATAGACCGGGAATTGGAAAATAATTATACGCCATTCGTAGAAAAATTGATGGAAAAGGAAATAAAACGCCGTGCAGAAAGCGGTGGCCTACTGGCGGTTCCACAACGTTTACCAGAATTGTCACTCGATACTGCTCTGATTATTAAAAAAGCAAAGTCTTCGGAAGTGGCTATAATCACTATCGGAAGAAATTCGGGAGAAAACGATGACCGTAATATCGACGAAGATTTTTATCTGGCCCAGGATGAGATCAAAATGATCAACCAAGTTTCTAAGGCTTTTCATCTCGAAAAAAAGAAAGTGATCGTTATTTTAAATATTGGAGGGGTTATCGAAACTGCCAGCTGGAAAGATAAGGTAGACGCGATCCTTTTAGCCTGGCAACCTGGTCAGGAAGGCGGTAATTCTGTTGCAGATGTAATTTCGGGAAAAGTGAACCCTTCAGGAAAATTAACTATGACATTTCCAATAGATTACAACCATCATCCTTCCGCAGCCAACTGGTTAGGAACTCCTAAAAACTCTCCAAAAGAAGTTTCCTACGAAGAAGGTATTTATGTGGGTTATAGATACTTCAACACCTTTGTCGTTACCCCTTCTTATGAATTTGGTTACGGAAATTCCTATACCTCCTTCAAATATTCAGATCTTGAACTTCACAAGGCCTCCTTTGATAAGGAAATGAAAGTAAAAGTAAAAGTGACCAATACTGGCAAAGTGGGCGGTAAAGAGGTAGTTCAGCTATATGTAAGCGCTCCTGCAAACCTGGTTGATAAACCAGAAGCAGAATTAAGGGCTTTTGCAAAAACAAAAGAATTGAAACCAGGAGAATCTGAAGAATTAAGCTTTAATTTAGAAGCAAAGGATTTAGCTTCTTTCGTTGATGGGAAGAGTGCCTGGATAGCTGAAAAGGGGACTTATATTGTGAAAATTGGTGCTTCTTCAGAAAATATTACACTTGAAAAATCTTTCACTATAGATACCGATATCACTGCGGAAGTGGTTCAAGATTCTTTTGATCTGGATGTTGAAATGGAAAATTTAAAAAATTAAGATGGAACCAAATAAGGTATAATTTGAAGAGATACAAGGAAGGAAAAAAAGCTTTAAAATGGAATTTAGAACAGTAATTTGTGATTGATTTAAAGCGGAATTGTCTATAAAAGGAATAGCTACTTCGTTCTTCAGGGAAGGAAGTAGTATTTGCCATACCTGAAAACGAAAGAAATAATACTCAAAATCCCGAATTTTAAAGAGGTTTACTTTTCAATAAAATTCAAGAATTAACGCCATCTTTTAAAAATTCAGAAAAATGAAAAAGTTACTAATCATGGCCTTATTGGCTCAAAGTCTAACAAGCTTCTCCCAGCAGGCATTGTGGGGAGGAGAAGAAATAGCTTCGCCAGAGATCCACGATGACAATACTGTTACTTTCCGCCTTAACGCTCCAAAAGCGAAAGAAGTAAAATTAATGGGGGATTGGATGCCTGTAAAAGAATGGGTGCCTGCTCCTGAAGAAATGACAAAGAATGAAAATGGGGTATGGACGTATACCACAGATAGATTAGCATCAGATTTATATGGCTATTCCTTCCTGGTAGACAGTTTATCTGTGAAGGATCCCAACAACGTTTATCTCATTCGTGATGTAGCGTCCGTTACTAACGTTTTCATAGTTGGCAACGGAAAGGGAGAAAACTACCAGGTAAACAATGTTCCCCATGGAACTGTGGCAAGAAGATGGTATGAATCACCCGGAAACGAAAAGAACCGTAGGTTGACCATTTATACCCCGCCGGGCTATGAAAGCGGTAATCAGGATTATCCGGTTTTATATTTACTTCACGGAATGGGTGGAGATGAAGAAGCGTGGATAGCCCTTGGTCGCACAACTCAAATTATAGATAACCTTATTGCTCAGGGAAAAGCAACACCTATGATTGTGGTTATGCCGAATGGCAATGTTGCTCAGGAAGCGGCACCGGGTGAGTCCAGTAAGGGCTTTTACAGGCCTACCATGCAACTACCCAAGACAATGGATGGGCAAATGGAAAAAACCTTTCCCGAAATAATTGATTTTGTAGAAAATAATTATCGTGTTGAACAGGACAAAAGTGCACGTGCAATAGCTGGACTTTCAATGGGTGGCTTTCACGCCCTCCATATTTCAAGATATTATCCAAACACATTTGATTTTGTGGGTCTTTTTTCTGCTGCAATCTTGCCTGCGAATGAACAGGTGAATTCTGAAATTTATCAAAATCTAAATGAAACTCTGAAAACGCAAAAGGAAAACAATCCAAAACTATACTGGATAGGCATAGGGAAAACTGATTTCCTGTACAAAAATGTTCAGGATTACATACAGAGATTAGATAAGCTAGGAATGCCTTACGAGTATATAGAAAGTGAAGGAGGACATACCTGGACAAACTGGAGGGATTATTTGGTCGAATTTGCTTCTAAACTGTTTAAGTAGCGGGTTCATTTTCTTTTATTTATGTGCAGTTATTGCAGAATGACTTTAACTTTAAACCACTAATTTCGGAAAGTAAGATGGAAGCCATGACGCGAATGAGGAGCCTTAATCCGCAGAAAAAGCGGGATCGCTTCACTCCGAGAAGCACTATTTTTCTTGAGACCCCCGGATAAGAAAGAACTTCATGTTTTGAAATTCAGATCCCTATAGAATTTTAGAAGTCTTTCAAATTTAAAAACCTAATCTTGCCATTTAGGCAATCTCCCCAAACACCCGACATTTTAAGAATTAAATACAACATTTCTAGAATTCCATAAAAGATAAAAATCTATTTAAGACTACCGCCCCCGCAGCACTTTCTCCTTAAAGAAAGTTACAAAATTTCTAACCCCTATAATTATCTGGGTAGCAGGAATAAAATTACCACCTATGGTGAACTTCCTGTTTTAGGTATTCCTCATAGATCTTGTTCATCTGTTTTATTTTTTCGTTGCTAAGCTCTGGCAACTCATAGATAGATAAATTTGAAAGCAATTGCTCCTCCTTTGAAGCGCCGGGAATGGTACAACTAACTTCAGGAAACTTTAAAATCCATTGCAAAGCTATGGGTGCCAAATTTTGAACTTCGGGAAACAACTTTTTAAGCTCATCCACGGCCTTTAGGCCAGGTTCAAAATCTACCCCTGAAAAGGTTTCGCCTTTATCGAAAGCCTCCCCATTTCGGTTAAAATTACGGTGATCATCTTTATCAAAACTGACATCTTTGTCAAACTTCCCGGTCAATAATCCGCTGGCAAGCGGGACACGGGCTATAATCCCAATATCCTTCTTTTTTGCCTGTTGAAAAAAAAGCTCTGAAGGACGCTGCCTGAACAAATTGAAAATGATTTGCACGGTATCTACTATATCATATTCAATAGCTTTTAAGCCTTCTTCGACTTTTTCTACACTCACCCCAAAATGAAGTATTTTACCCTGATCTTTTAATTTCTGAAAAGTATCAAAAATTTCGGGTCGGTAATAAACTTCGGTTGGCGGACAATGCAACTGGATTAGGTCCAGCGCTTCAAAACCTGTTCTATTAAGGCTTTCTTCTACATATTTTGTAAGGACTTCAGGCGTATAATTTTCTGAAGTATGCGGGTCAATTTGCCTACCGCATTTAGTGGCCACATAAATACGTTCAGACCTGGAACGAACAACCTTACCCACCGCTTTTTCACTTAAGCCGGCTTCATAAACATCGGCCGTATCAATAAAATTAATTCCTTTATCTATAGCGGTGTTGATGGTTTTCTCAGCGGTTTTATCGCTAAAACCCGTGCCCCATTTTCCACCTATCTGCCAGGTTCCGAGGGAAATTTCTGAAATTTCAAAGCCGGTTTTTCCTAATTTTCTATAATTCATATAAACTTTTTCTTTCTCAAGGTACAAAAACCCTATTACAAAATATAATCTGGACTTACGAAATTGGAGGTTTTTGAATTTTATAATTCCTGTAAAATTTCACTTTTATTAAGTGTTATCTTTGAAGCTACAAAAGTTCTGATGGAGAACAATCGCAACGCATCGTGAATACTTAAGGTGTCTACTGCTGAAACTTTTTTCCGGAAAAGGGAAAAACATCTGGCCCACGGTAGAAAATGAAAGCCTTTAAGGTCTTAAGCTAAAATACTATAATTAAGAATAATAGTGAGATTAAACTTTACCTCTCCCATTCAAATAGTTTGCATTGAAACTTATATTTTTTAAATCTCCATTTATTTCAAAATCCTTCGCTGAAAATTCTTTCATAATTTACATACCCGAAATTAAAGCACATTTCCCCTTTATCCAGTCACTCCCCAAAAGAAACGCTCCGTATTGCGGGGGAAAGCGCTTCGTCGAAAAGGTCCTGGACACAGGAGAAAGTTGATCCCAAAGTTTCGCTAATCCGTAGAAAAAGCAGATCCGCCTCACTCCGGGAAGTATATAATTAATAGATGCTATCTAAGTAAATAAAACTATCGCCATCCTCCTCCAAGAGCCTGGTACAAATCAATAATTGAACTGAGTTTATTAAATCGGGAATTTACCAGTTCCAGTTGAGAATTGAGGGTGTTTTCCCTGGCGGTAAGAACTTCCAGGTAATTTACCATCCCGTTGTTCAGCAATTCTTCCGAATAAGAAGTCGCCAACTCGTAGGCATCAAATTCCTTGGTTTTTACACCAATTTTCTCAACAGCTGCATCTTAATTGTACATCGCATCAGATACTTCCCTGGAGGCAATCAGCAGGGATCTTTCAAAATCGATCAACGCGATTTCCTTTTGGGCCTGCGAAACTTCATACTGTGTTCTTATTTGTCTTCCGTTTATTAAAGGTTGCGCCACCGAAGCTATTAAATTGGAAAATAATGAATTTGCATTAAAAAGTTCGGCTATGTCAAGGCTCCGGAAACCATCGGCAGCGCTCAATCTTAAGCTTGGATAAAAGCTGCTGCGAGCGACATTGGTGAGTTCAAAGGCATTCATAAGATGAGCTTCGGCTGCCATTACATCGGGCCTGTTCCGAAGGAGCTGACTTGGAAGCCCGATATCAAGCGGGATGTCAATACCCTGATTGCCCATTGAGGTTCTGTCAATTTTACGGGGTGCGTATCCCAATAAGATGGAGAAAGAATTTTCCAGTAACCTTATTTCATTTTTGATATCAATTAACACGGCCTGGGCAAATTATAATTGAGCTTCGGTTTGTTTTACGCCAACTTCAGTTACAATTCCCGCTTCTTTTAAGGATTTGGTCGTTTCCAGGCTGCTTTCCCTTGTGGAAATAGTTTCTTCAGTAATCCTTTTTTGTTCATCCAGAGCCAGTAACAGGTAATAAGATGAAGCAAATTCTGAAATCAGTTCAGTTTTTACCGCCTGATGTGCAGCAGCGGTTTGAAGGAATGAAGCCTGAAAAGCACGGTCATTACCCCTTAATTTTCCCCAGATACCAACTTCCCAGGATAAATTTTCTGTAGCTTCATATTGGGTATGAGAAATCACCATTATTTCATTGACCCCTCGGTAAAATTTCTCGGAATTCTTTTGATTTTTTGATCATTTTAGGCAAGGTTTCCCGCAAACTGTATTATGGTTTCTAGTCCAATCACTTTTTGGCTTTAGAACAGTCCATTTCAAAATCGTCATCCGGAAGGTCGATCATCCAGGATCTTATAAAGGCTTTGCCGAATAGATCCTACATAAGTGCCCGCGACTACTCATGGTGAAAATGGGTTTTGAGTTCCACCAAAATCTCCTATAATAATTTAGTTGATAGCACTAAGGAATCAATTTATCTGTGCGAAGATCTTCAAAAAGTTCAATAAAAGATTCAATGGTGGGTTTATAAATTCTAAATCCCAATTTCCTGCTTTTGGACATGTCTGTCATAATTTCTACGGGACGGCTTAGATCTAAATCGGTATGCCAGGGCGAAGCCAATCGAGACAGGTTTTTTTCTTTCAAATTGTGTTTTGAACCAATAGCTCGCCACACTTCTTCATCATGCTCCATTTGCTTTTCTAAAGGCTGGATTTTTCCTGTATAGCCCACTATTTCAAGCTCAAAATAATCGGCGATCTGTTTCCACATCCATTTCCACCTGAAAACATCCCCATTTGTGATATTAAAAGCTTCATTTTTTGCTTCCTCTGTAGTCGAGGCCCAAATTAAATGCTCAGCCAGTACATTGGCATCTGTCATATCAGTAATTCCTTCCCACTGTGCCTTAGATCCCGGCCAGATAAATGGCTGGTTCTTTTCCTTACAAATACTTGCATATACGGCTAGGGTGGTCCCCATATTCATTTGGTTCCCCACTGCTTTGCCAATAATAGTATGAGGGCGATGAATGCTCCAGGTGAATCCATCCTTCTCAGCAGCTGCATAAACTTCATCTTCCTGGGCATAGTAAAAATTAGGACTATCCAGTCGCGGATGATCTTCTCTAAAGGGTGTTTCAGGTAACTCTCCCTTCGCATAGTCATCAAACGGTCCCAAATAATGTTTTAATCCGGTTATCAAAGCCACATGTTCAATGGATTTTTGGGGAGACAGGGCTTCCAAAAGATTTTTTATCATCGCGCCATTCACCCTTATATTTTCGGCCTCTGTATCTTTGCGCATCCAGGTAGAAATATATACATGAGTAGGCCTTATCGCTGCTAAAGTCGATTTTAAGCTCTCCTTTTCCAATAAATCTGCAGCTATTGGGATTAAACCTTTCAGTTCTAAATTTGGTTTTCTTGACAACCCATAAGTTTTCCAACCTTTTTCAATTAAGGACTTCGCAATGCTACTTCCGGTAATTCCGGTGACGCCGACTACCAATGCAATTTTTTTCATAATCTTTTTTCCAAATTTACGCAAAAGAGCGAGAGCTAAAAAGAATAAATGTCACAGATAAAGTGTGAAAAAGGTCAAATTTAATAGGAAGACATCCTGCTGAGTGTTTCACGGATTGATTTTACCTTCCTGACTCATTGCAAAATATTATTTTTTGAAAAACAAAAATCCGGAATTTAGAAATTAGCCGGTATTAATAGCGGTCCAAACCCAATATTCAGGGTTTTCGGACGGCCTATCCAAATCTAGGATTTCCGGTTAAAAGCATATCAAAAAATGGTAACGGCTTACGGCCTCTATGTAAAGTAAATCAAAATCGACAAGGCTTTGTTCATTTCTACCTCTATTTCTTTTTCATCCTGAAATTCAAATATGGAAAACGCTCCGGATATAAAAATTAAATCATTTGAAAAGGCGTGGATTCATAATATTTGATGTTTTTTCCCTTGATTTGTTCTTTTCAATAGCTTAAAAAAGGGGTAATCATATTATTTGACATCAAATAAAGGTAATTGATATCAATTAAAATTAGCACGCGAAAAAGAACATATTCTGTACTTATTCTGTACCCATTATAAAAAAAAGGCCTCACATCTCTGTGAAGCCTTGATTTTAGTGGTGGGAACTGGACTCGAACCAGCGACCTTCGGGTTATGAGCTTGAAGTTAGTATATATTAATTTATAGCAAAACCCAGCAAATACAATGGTTAACAGTGTTTGAAATATTTTATATATTCAATAGAAATGGTTTAAAATCAAATTATTCTGTACCTATTCTGTACCCCTTTTTATTCTTTTGAT
>Ga0307487_1000844_pt1 | contig 23031 bp, 17 predicted proteins | sample CBIW12metaG_FD_203665 | JGI IMG/M metagenome (GOLD analysis project Ga0307487, IMG submission 203665) | Sea-ice brine microbial communities from Beaufort Sea near Barrow, Alaska, United States - CBIW 1.2 | ecosystem: Environmental > Aquatic > Marine > Coastal | place: USA: Alaska | collected... | reverse complement strand
TAGAAACCAATCCCGAACTCGAAGAAAACAAAGCGATACAGCAACTTTGGAAAAATTACGACCACGAACTCCACAAGCGCAGACGTACCTATAAAAAGGATCTACAAATCGGAATTTGACTTATGATTAGGTGCGTTGAAAAATGATCATTTCAAGTGGTTTTTGCTGAAAAAAAGCATCAAAAAACCTCATTTTCTATTGAAAAATGAGGTTTTTTGATTTTTAAAAATTTCCAGCTTAAAATTCAAAGACTTTTCCATCATCAGCTAGCAGCACATTGTCAAAAACTTCTTTGGCTTCATCGCCAAATAGATCCAAATTGGGATATCGGGTGGAATAATGCCCTAAAATAAGATGTTTTACTTCCGCTTCAAGCGCCATTTTACCCGCTTGTTTTGCGGTGGAATGTCCCGTAGGTTCTGCAAGATCTGCGTGTTCTTCAATGAAAGTAGCCTCATGGTAAAGTGCGGTAACTCCGCGCAATTGCGGAATATTATCAGGTTTGTAGATAGTATCGCTGCAAAAGGCATAACTCATCGTAGGATCTGGATCAAAGGTAAGTTCGCTATTAGGGATTACCCTACCATCTTCAAGCGTAACATCTTTTCCCGCTTTGATCTTTTTATAGTAGACCACATCAATCTTATATTTTTGTGCGGCGTTAATATTCAACTTGCGTTCTGTAGGCTTTTCCCTAAATAGAAAACCATTGACATAAATGCGGTGTTTTAAGGGAATGGTATCTACGGTGACTTTGTCATCTTCATAAATGCGCACGGGGACCTTTTCTTCCAGTTCATGAAAATAAAGTGGATAATTCGTCCAACTGTTAGATAGTTTCAGTTGTAGAGTAATTGCTTCTTTAATACCCTTTGGCCCGTAGATATGTAGTTGGTTTTTTCTATTAAGCAGTCTAAATGTTGCGACAAGCCCAACTAGGCCAAAAAAGTGATCCCCATGCAGATGGGAAATAAAAACATGTTCAATCTTAGAAAATTTAACCTTGTTACGACGTAGTTCCACTTGTGTTCCCTCACCACAATCAATGAGAAAAAGCTCATTTCTCATCTCTAAGACCTGTGATGTAGGATTGGTAAATGAACGGGGTGTGGCCGCATAACAGCCCAAAATAGTGAGCTTCATTGTAAAATTTTAATCAAAATCATAGTTTCGATGTGTTGTAAAGCTGCCCAAATAACTTATAAATCGGATTTCTAGGCTTAAAATCCGAGATCGCGTTGTATTTCTTCTAAATCTATAACATCTCTAGCTTCTTCTAAGGTAGGAACGACCATAATTTCTTCTGGAATGTGCTCAATGCCGATGGCCTTATTTACCAGTACAAATGATAATTTTTTAGCCCGCTGCTTATTGGAAAGCACGAGAAAAGACAGTAATTCCTCTAGGGTCATCTGCTCATACTTTAAAAGATCGATGACCAAATGATCGTTTTTATAGGCTTTGGGAACGATGTATTCTAAGAAAGAAGCAAATTGTATTACATTATCGGCATCATCTCCCAGAACGATAAATTTTTCTCTTTTATCTACTTGCATTGTGTTTGATCTTTGAAGCCAACAAATATATGACAGCCATTCTGACCGCGACACCATTTTCTACTTGATTTAAGATAATGGCCTGTTCAGAATCTGCCACATCGCTGGTAAGTTCTACTCCCCGGTTTATAGGCCCCGGGTGCATGATAACTATTTCTTTTTCAAGGCCATCAAGTATTTCTTTATTGAGACCATATTGCTGCGTATATTCTCGTGTACTGGGAAAATAGCTGATATCCATTCGCTCGTTCTGAACGCGCAGCATATTAGCCACATCACACCATTGCAAGGCTTTTTGTAAATTGAGCTCCACAGTTACGCCCAGCGATTCGATAAAGCGCGGTATCAGCGTTTTTGGTCCACATACTTTTACTTCGGCGCCCAGCATACGCAATGCAAAAATATTGGAAAGCGCTACCCTACTGTGCAAAATATCGCCCACGATCACTACTTTTTTACCGCTTACTTCACCCAATTGCCTTCTTATGGAATAACAATCTAGCAACGCCTGTGTAGGATGCTCGTGCGCGCCGTCACCGGCATTTACGATACTGGCATTAATGTTTTTTGATAAAAATACCCCCGCTCCTGGGTTGGGATGACGCATCACCACCATATCCACTTTCATAGAGAGAATATTATTAACGGTGTCGATAAGGGTCTCCCCTTTTTTTACCGAAGATGCCCCGGCCGAAAAATTGATGACATCCGCGCTCAGGCGTTTTTCAGCGAGCTCAAAGGAAAGTTTAGTACGCGTGCTGTTTTCAAAAAAAAGATTGGCAATAGTGATATCACGCAGCGAGGGCACTTTTTTAATAGGGCGGTTAATTACTTCTTTAAAATGATCAGCTGTTTTAAAGATCAGGTCTATATCTGCCTTTGTAATGTATTTTATACCCAATAAGTGGTTTACACTTAACTCGCTCATCTTGAAATTGCTATTCTTATTTTTATTACAAAAATTACCATTTTAAGGCTGTTTTTGACTGTTTTCTGTAAATTATTCAGTTTTAGTGAATTCTACAGTTTTTCAGTATACAATATACATTCTTTCATTCTTCATTTTTAACTAAGTAAACCACATCTTCTCCATCATTTTCTTTCCAGCAAACCTTTACTTTTTCGCCGGGGATCGCGTCAACCTGTCTACCCCTATAATTGGGCTGTATGGGCAAATGCCGGCTAAACCTGCGATCTACCAGCGTAAGCAGTTCCACTTCTCGTGGTCTTCCAAAACTTTGCACTGCGGTGAGCGCAGCGTTGATGCTACGACCGGTGTAGAGTACATCGTCTATAAAGACCACTTTTTTATCTTCTACAATAAAATCGATTTTGGTTGAATTTGCGCCAAGAATTTTTTCGCCCCGGCGAAAATCATCCCTAAAAAAGGTAATATCGAGATGGCCCATTTTAATCTGCGGCACATGATAATTTTCCTCGAGCAGTTTTTTAATGCGTTCTGCGAGAAAAATACCGCGCGGTTGCAAGCCTATCAGCGCGGTCTCCTTAAAATCAGTATGGTTTTCAATGAGTTGACAGGCGAGTCGGTTGAGGATGATGTCTATCTCTTTTGCGTTAAGCAATACTTTTTGACTCATAAGAAAGGTTGCTGTCGTCGTTTTACAACCGTAAAGATAGGAATTTTTTAAATTCCCACCAGTGGGTTTTATTTATAGCTTGCTGTATAGATATTTAAAAACTATTTCTGAATTCTACCTTGTAAACTTGCTATACAAATGTTGTTTTTCCGCCACGCGAATAGTTCGTTTAATCTTTATCTTTCTTTTTGCCAAGAAGATTAAACCCAAATGGAATGGCCAAAAAAAGGAACAAATATTTACCGGTAACCAGACCTATGATCGTAATGAGCGCGAGCACGACTATAAGCCAATTAGAAGTTAAGAAGTTTTTCAAAATTATAGGTTCTTTAGAGTAGCGTTTTGAGATGAATTTTGGTTATTTTTTGATCTCAGCGGTAGATTTTACATTGTTCCACTTGTTCATAAGTTCGAGAAAGTTGTATTTGACGGAGGGCTCCTGCCGTTCAAGAATCCCCGCCTGAAAGGAGCGCTGCAAGATATCTTCGATCAAATAATCTTCTTCCACATTTACAGGATCAAATTTTTCCTTCATACTTATATCAAATAAACTGGCCGTAGTATTGAGCCAAAATGCTTTCCACCCGCTGCGGTATTCCTTTACCAAGTCAAAAGTGGTAATTCCCGTCTGGCGATAAATTAGTTTAATTAGAATCTGTCCCTCGGTACGACTCAATTTTTTTAATTGGTCACCAAATTCATCCTGAACATAGCGCTGTATGATGCGCATATATTTTCTACGTTGACTATCGCTTTGCATACTGTCCAAGCGCTGGTTGAGTTCCATAAAACGATCTGCGGCCAGTTTGGCATAAGGGTATACCTTTCGTGTTTTTCTGCGTAAAATCAAATACCGCCGCCTATCCTGCTGATCTTTAAACTTTAAACGATTAAAAACAAATACTTCCGCTAGCGGAATTGCATCTGTAACCGTACTGTCATCGTCCATAATATAATATTCCACTTGCGTAGAATCTACAGTCTTTGCTTTAGCAGGAATTTGTGCCACAAGTACTTGAGCGGTGAGAATGGCAAAAAAAAGGATCAATCTGTTCACTATATTTTTTCAGTTGTTATGCGAAAACTGTTCCAAAATTAAGGAATAGCGCTATAACGGCCATTATTTGACTTTAATATTCTTAAATTTGCGGGAAATGAAATTTTCATGGATAAAAGCATATTAAATAAGAAATCACTTGATTTTTTAGAGAAGTACTTAAATAACGCTGCACCTACTGGTTACGAGTGGGATGGGCAAAAATTATGGATGGATTATCTGCGTCCTTATGTAGATGAATTTATCACTGATACATACGGCACTGCTGTAGGCGTGATCAATCCCAATGCTAAATATAAAGTGGTGATTGAGGGTCATGCCGATGAGATCTCTTGGTATGTAAATTATATCACAGATGATGGTCTTATCTACGTAATTCGCAACGGTGGAAGTGATCACCAGATCGCGCCGTCAAAAATGGTGAACATACATACAAAAGACGGTATTGTTAAAGGTGTTTTTGGTTGGCCGGCAATTCATACGCGAGACAAAAGTGATGAAAAACCGCCAAAACCTGATAATATATTTATCGATATAGGCGCAAAAGACAAAGAAGAGGTCGATAAAATGGGCGTGCACGTGGGTTGTGTAATCACCTATCCTGATACTTTTACAGTGCTCAATAAGGACAAATTTGTGTGCCGCGCGCTAGATAACCGTATGGGCGGTTTTATGATCGCAGAAGTTGCCCGCATGCTCAAAGAAAATAAGAACGAACTTGATTTTGGACTTTACGTGGTAAATTCCGTGCAGGAGGAAATTGGCCTCCGTGGTGCGGAAATGATCTCCCACACCATAAAGCCGAATGCTGCTATCGTGACAGATGTTACCCATGACACCACCACGCCCATGATCGAGAAAAAGATTAGCGGACATGCGGAAATAGGTAAAGGACCAGTAATCACTTACGCGCCTGCCGTACAGCAACGTTTCAGGGATCTTATTATAGAGACGGCCCAGGAAAAAAACATTCCGTTTCAACGTGCTGCCAGCAGCCGCGCCACGGGTACCGATACGGATGCATTTGCATACAGTAATGGCGGCGTGCCGTCTGCGCTCATAAGTTTACCATTGCGCTACATGCACACCACGGTAGAAATGGTGCACCGCGAAGATGTGGAAAACGTAATCCGCCTTATTTATGAAAGCGTTCTCAAAATAGAAAACGGACAAAACTTCAGTTATTTCGACTAATTTTTGACTGTTTTTAGCTTGATTTTCGACCGTTTTAGGCATAAAAAATCCCGTTCCAAATTTATCGGAACGGGATTTTTTATTTTAGGTTGAACATCTTTTATTCATTGCTTTTTTCAGCAGCTTCATCCGCTGGAACAAACTTCATCGCTGCGGAATTAATGCAATAACGCAGACCAGTAGGTTGTGGCCCGTCATTAAAAACGTGGCCTAAATGCAGTCCAGTTGATTTTTCGATAACTTCGTCGCGAGACATACCCATACTATTATCTTTTACCCATATTACCGAACCGTCTTTAATAGGTTTTGAAAACGCGGGCCAACCGGTACCGGAGTCAAATTTATCTTCAGAGCTAAAAAGAGGTTCGCCAGTGGCGGCACTCACATAAGTCCCTTTTTTGTGATTGTTATAATATGGATTGTTGAAAGGTGGTTCTGTCCCTTTTTCGACCATGATATTATATTCTTTATCATTCAATTTATCTTTCCAGACTTTATCTGGTTGGGCTTCCGGAAATTTCTTATTCATAGCGGTCATTTTATCTCCCTGAGCGCTATTTTCTTTTTTATTCTTGGGACTGTCCTGACAGGAAACTTGAGAAAGACCCAAAAAAATGGCCATTGCCATTAGTATATAACTTTGCTTGATTTTTTTCATGATATATTATTTTTAACTTCTATTAATCCGCACTCCGTAATTGGTTAAGTCGCATAAATATACTTCCGCTTTCAGCGGAAAACCGCTAAATTACCGTTAAAATTGCCTTTTTACAGCCTATTTTCGGAAGAAAACCTTGTTTATATTTTTCATAAATGGTGAAACTTATTTCACATTTCCTTATTAAAAAGTTGCCTCTTTTGCATATAATTTTGAGTTATGACAATCACAGATAAAAAACTGGAAAAACTGCTGCACAATCCTGAGGTTGCGGCCTCTTTTGCAGATTTGATTTATGTGACGGATGAACATCTCACTATTGCCCGTCAACGCAATGAAAAAGGCTTTACCTATAATAAAGATGGAAAGGCCGTAAGGATAAAAAAAATCCTTAAGCGTATTGATACCCTTGTGATCCCGCCGGCTTGGGAAGACGTACGCATCGCAGAGCCCGAAAATGGTCACTTGCAAGCGGTGGGCCGTGATGATGAAAGCAGAAAGGTGTATCTCTATCACGCGAACTGGAACAAGCTGCGCAATGAGACCAAGTTCTTTAAAATGGCCGCTTTTGCAAATATATTGCCTCAGATTCGAAAACAGGTGGATAAAGATCTGGATGAAAAAGAGATGACCCAGCGCAAAGTGCTGGTGCTGGTCATACGTTTAATGGAAGAAACGCATATACGTATAGGTAACGAAAGTTATGCGCGTACCAATAAAACCTACGGACTTTCAACATTGCGTACCCGCCACGTCAAGACCACCTCAAAAGATATGACCTTTAAATTTGTGGGTAAAAAAAGTGTGGAGCATGAGGTTTCCATTAACGATAAAAAACTGATTAAGCTTGTAAATCAGTGCGAAGAAATTCCCGGCTGGGAACTTTTTCAATATTATGATGAAGAAGGTACTAAACATCGCATAGATAGCGGTATGGTAAACGATTACATACACGCGATAAGTGGTGATCTTTTTTCGGCTAAAGATTTTAGGACGTGGTCGGCCTGCATTATCTTTTTTGAAAAGCTGCGCGAAATAGGATATGTGAATGATAAAAAGCAAAATGCTAAGAATCTTCTTATTGGTTACGATGCTGCGGCAGAAGGCCTTGGAAATACGCGCGATGTGGTACGCAGTTATTACGTGCATCCACATCTGGTTAAAAGTTACGAGACTGGCAAAATTGTTCCTTATTTCGAAAAAATACCGACTATAAAAACCAAAAAATCCGAACGCTTCTCCCCTACCGAAAAGGTCATCGCAGAAATGCTTGATCAATATGAAGTGGACTTTTAATCCCAAAAACAGGTATTTTCGATATAAAATCGGCTTCTTTCAAGTTATTTTCCTTTTTGCACACTACATTTTATCCTTCAGACTTTTAAAGTACCTTTGCATCCTTAAAAATTAAGGTTGAAGGAGAAGATATGCTGTCTGATAATAATGGAAAACAATTAACTACTTCCGCGTAATTCAGTGGGGTAGGATTCAGACATAGATTTTGAATTTCGATCCAGAACTCCAAGTGAAAACTTTCTGGCGGGGTTCAACCAATTTTTATAAATCCTGATTTATACTCAGGAACTCAAAACGAGTTGCACGACAATGGCAGAAACACAAGAATATATTGAGGTTTACGGCGCACGCACCCACAACCTTAAAAATATAGATGTTAATATACCGCGTGAAAAATTGGTTGTAATCACCGGCCTTTCTGGAAGTGGTAAAAGTTCGTTGGCTTTTGACACGATCTATGCGGAAGGACAACGCCGTTATATCGAGACGTTTTCAGCCTATGCCCGGCAGTTTCTGGGTGGTCTGGAACGCCCTGATGTTGATAAAATTCAAGGTCTTTCCCCGGTTATCGCCATAGAGCAAAAAACCACTAGCAAAAGTCCGCGGTCTACTGTGGGCACAATTACTGAGATTTACGATTTCCTACGCCTGCTTTTTGCACGTGCGAGTGACGCCTACAGTTATGTGACCGGCGAAAAAATGGTGAGCTACAGCGATGAGCAGATCAAAGATTTGATTCTCGAAGAATTCAACAACAAGCGCATCAATATTCTCGCTCCCGTTATACGCAGCAGAAAAGGCCATTACCGCGAACTTTTTGAACAGATTGCCAAACAGGGTTTTGTGAAAGTACGCGCCGACGGCGAAATATTGGACCTTAAAAAAGGAATGAAAGTAGATCGGTACAAAACGCACGAGATCGAAATTGTCATTGACCGTCTGCATGTGGCTGATAGTATAGACATGAACAAGCGTTTGCTGGAAACCATTAACACAGCAATGTATCACGGTGATGACGTGCTTATGGTTCTCGATCAGGACAGCGGGGAAGCGCGCTATTTTAGCCGAAACCTGATGTGCCCCACCTCGGGGATTTCTTATCCCAATCCTGAACCGAATAATTTTTCTTTCAACTCACCAAAAGGAGCTTGTCCTAAATGCAACGGCATTGGCGAACTATATATCGTGAATCCAGATAAGATCATTCCGGATCGTAAAAAATCGATAAAGGCGGGCGGTCTTGCCCCTCACGGACCGCAAAAAAGTAACTGGATCTTTAAACAGCTCGAAATCATCGCGCAGCGCTTCAACTTTAAGTTGACCGACGCCATTGAGAAAATCCCCAAAGATGGACTTGATGTGATTTTGAACGGCGGTAATGAGAAATTTGAACAGGAATCAAAAACCCTGGGAATTACGCGCGATCTTAAAATAGATTTTGAAGGTGTGGCGCCATTTTTAGAAAGTACCTTTCACAATAATGATTCTGCCAGCCTGCGCAGATGGGCAAAAGAATATATGGACAAGATTACATGTCCAGAGTGCGATGGAGCCCGTTTGACCAAAGAATCGCTTTATTTTCGCATCAACGAAAAAAGTATTGCAGACCTCGCCACAATGGATATAGACCAACTGGCAGAATGGTTTAAAAACCTCCCTCCTAGCCTGAGTGAAAGGCAAATGGCGATCGGTTCAGAAATTCTGAAAGAGATCAATACGCGCATCCAGTTCCTTATAGATGTGGGTCTTACGTATTTATCACTTAACCGCAGTTCAAAATCGCTTTCTGGCGGGGAGGCGCAACGCATTCGGCTAGCTACGCAGATCGGTTCGCAGTTAGTGGGCGTTCTTTACATACTCGATGAACCCAGTATAGGATTGCATCAGCGGGATAATGAGCGGTTGATCCGTTCGTTGGAAGCGTTGCGCGATATCGGCAATTCGGTAATTGTTGTAGAACACGATAAAGACATGATCTTAAAGGCAGATCATGTAATAGACATCGGCCCAAAAGCAGGAAAATATGGCGGTGAAATCATTAGTCAAGGCACACCGACAGATCTAATAAATCAAAAAACGCTAACTGCACAATATTTAAACGGACAAAAAGAAATACCCTTTTCCGCAGAACGTCGCAAGGGCAACGGAAAGGAAATCGTATTAAAGGGCGCCACCGGGAACAACCTCAAGAACGTAGATCTCAAGATTCCGCTAGGACAGATGATCCTGGTCACCGGCGTTTCGGGAAGTGGTAAATCCACGCTCATCAACGAGACCCTCTACCCTATTATGAACGCCCATTATTTTAACGGCGTTAAAATACCAAAGCCCTATAAAAGTATAAAAGGCTTGGATGAATGTGATAAGGTAATTGATATAAACCAGTCGCCAATAGGCCGTACGCCACGTTCCAACCCAGCTACGTATACCGGTGTTTTTAGTGAAATACGCAGTCTTTTTGCGAAAATTCCGGAATCGCTCATCCGTGGTTATAAACCTGGACGTTTTAGTTTTAATGTAAAGGGAGGTCGTTGTGAGACCTGTAGAGGCGGTGGTTTGCGCGTGATTGAGATGAACTTCCTGCCAGATGTGTATGTAGAATGTGAAACTTGCCAAGGAAAACGCTTCAACCGCGAGACACTGGAGATTCGATACAAAGGAAAATCAATTGCTAATGTACTGGAAATGACCATTAATGAAGCGGTTGAATTCTTTGAGCCTATTCCAAAAATTTACCGCAAAGTAAAAACCATAAAAGATGTGGGACTTGGTTATATTTCACTCGGACAACAATCTACCACACTTTCCGGCGGGGAAGCGCAGCGTATCAAACTCGCCACCGAACTTTCTAAAAGGGACACCGGAAATACCTTTTATATACTGGACGAACCCACGACCGGTCTGCATTTTGAAGACATTAGAGTACTGCTGGAAGTCCTTGATAAACTTGTTGATAAAGGGAACACCGTACTTATTATAGAACATAATATGGACGTGATTAAGGTGGCAGATCATATAATTGACATAGGCCCCGAGGGCGGAAATGCGGGCGGTGAAATTGTGGCGCAAGGAACGCCCGAAGAAATCGTTAAGGCAGGTAAAGGATATACTGCCAAATTTCTAAAGGAGGAACTAGCAAAGGCAAAACCTACTGCAAAGCCAAAAAAATCGAATAAAAAGGCTAAAAAATAGCCAAACAACCCCGAAAATCACAGTATGAGGATAGAAAATCAACCGAAAGGATGGAACGAAAATAAAACCAATGACTCTTGGGCAATTTTTAAAATCATGGGCGAATTCGTCAACGGTTTTGAGAAATTAAGCAGAATAGGACCTTGTGTTTCCATCTTTGGAAGTGCGCGTACCAAGCCAGATCATGCCCTTTATAAACTTGCTTCCGCTATTGCTCAAAAAATCGTTGATAACGGTTATGGCGTGATTACAGGTGGAGGTCCCGGAATCATGGAAGCTGCAAATAAAGGCGCGCATTTGGCCGGCGGGACTTCGGTGGGACTTAATATTGACCTTCCCTTTGAGCAACATGATAACCCGTATATAGATAGTGATAAAAGCATCAATTTTGACTATTTTTTCGTGCGTAAAGTGATGTTTGTAAAATATTCTCAGGGTTTTGTGGTTATGCCAGGGGGCTTTGGTACGCTCGACGAACTTTTTGAAGCGATCACATTGATACAGACGCATAAAATAGATAAATTTCCTATAATCCTTGTTGGACGGGATTTCTGGCAGGATTTAATGGGCTGGATCAGAAAAATATTATTGAAGGGATATGCGAATATAAGCGATAATGATGTAGATCTAATTCATCTTGTGGATACCGAAGATGAAGTGATAGAGGTACTTAATGATTTTTACGCAGAATACAACCTAAGCCCCAATTTTTAAGATACCTTAGAAACCAAACGGCTTACCTTTACGTTACGTATGCTAGTCGTTAAGCCGAGCAAAGATCCTGATCATAAAATTCTGACACTTCTTTTTTCCATTAAAATTATAAGACCACCGTTACTTTGAGCAAATTCTTGCCTGTTTTTTTTGTATATCTTCTATTTTGCCAGTTTGCATGGAGCCAAAACAGCATCCATATCAATGGAAAATTGAACAGTGACACGCACACGCTACAAATACAGCAGGAAACCCTGTTTGAAAATACTTCAAAAGATACCTTGCACGAAATCGTGTTTAATGACTGGGCAAATAGTTTTTCGTCCAAAAAATCAGAGCTAGCGAAGCGTTTTGCGGAAAACTATGACCGTCGTTTTCACTTAGCCAAAAAAGAGTACCGCGGGAGTACAACCATACGTTCTGTTGCAGATGGCAATTACCAAACCCTAAAATTTTCACGTTATGAAGGAGAAATAGATGTTTTAAAAGTTTCCTTAAAAACACCCCTTTTACCGGGAAAAACGGCAAAAATCAGCTTTTTTTATGAAGTGAAAATTCAGGATGCACGCTTTACGCGCTATGGTGCTCTTGATAATGGCGATTATAATTTACGCTACTGGTTTTTAGCGCCAGCTGTTTACGATGGTAAATGGGAAAGTTACAGCAATAAAAATCTGGACGATCTTTACATGAGTCCAACGGATTTTGATATTGCACTGACGCTTCCGCTCGGTATTCAAGCACTTTCAGAGTTTGACCAGAAGACGGGAAATCTCTCAGATTCTACACATTTTAAAGCCATTTTTACCGGAAAAAACCGGATTCAGGCCAATATTTATCTTCGGAACAAACCTAATTTTGAGTTTGTGGAAACCGATAATTTTAAGGTCCTTACCAATATTTCTGATACAAAGGTAGATCCTCCAAACCGCGCCTTAATTATCGATAAAGTGAGCACTTATCTTACAAAAGAACTAGGCACCTACCCTTTTGATAAATTGCTGCTTTCGGAAGAGGATTACCATGATAATCCCGTTTATGGCCTTAACCAGTTACCAGATTTTATAAATCCGTTTCCCAATGGTTTTAAATATGAACTGCAGATCTTAAAGACTGAAGTGAATCAGTTTGTAGACAACACCTTGCTGTTCAACCCCCGCAAGGATCGCTGGGTGGGCGATGCGATAAAAATCCACCTGATGATGCGGTATATAGATATAAATTATCCAAAACTAAAAGTCATCGGGAGCCTTGAGAAATACTGGCTATTGCGTCAGTATAACATTTCAACTTTAGAGTTTAATGATCAGTATAATCTGCTTTATTTACACATGGCACGCCTTAATCTGGATCAACCACTCAGCACATCGCGTGATTCACTTATTAAATTCAATGAGAATATTGGCAATGCTTATAAAGCTGGCAGCGGTTTCAATTATTTGCAATCCTATGTGGGTAAAAACGTTATAGATAGCACGATCAACCAATTTTATACTACTGAAAAACTTCGACCTACTTCATCGGCTGTTTTTGAACAAATGCTTCGGAAAAACGCCGATAAAAACTTGGATTGGTTTTTTAATGAGTATGTAAATACACGGGTGAAAATAGATTATAAGTTAGAACACATAAAAAAGAGAGGTGATTCGATTTATGTAAAAATTCAGAATAAACGCGATAATACCATGCCTATTCCTATCTATGGTATGAATAAGGACAGTGTTATTTCCCAGCGCTGGCTGGAGGGTTTTAAAGGCGAAAAAGTAATAGCGATCAAGGCAGCAGGTATTGACCGTGTAGCGCTGAATAAAGATGGGGTTGTACCAGAATTTAACCGGCGCAACAACTATAAAACGCTGAATCCATTCCTGGGTTTTCACAAACCGGTACAGTTCAAATTATTCCAGGATCTTGAAAACCCGGCTAAAAGTCAGGTGTTTTTCATGCCCGTTTTTGAATACAACTTTTACGACGGGATAATGCTGGGAGCAAATATGTATAACAAAACCCTACTTTCTAAAGCCTTTAGTTACAGCGTTGAACCGCAATTTGGCCTAAAATCAAAATCTCTTGTGGGCAGCGTGGGCCTCAGTTATACCCAAAACATTGAAAAAGGGAACTTGTACGCGATACGCTATGGGATTTCGGCATCCACGCAGTCTTTCGCGCCAGATGCCTTTTACAATAAATACAGTCCGTACATGACCTTCGCGTTTAGGACAGACGATTTTCGGTCAGACAAAAGGCAGTTTTTGACCATTAGCAGCATTAATGTATCGCGTGATGCGTCTGAATTTATCACCAATAAAGATCCCGATTATAATGTTTTTAACGTGCGCTATTCTAATAGTAGTCCCGGTGTCATCCATGCGTTGAGTTGGGATACCGATTTTCAGCTGGCCAAAAAATTCAGTAAGGTTTCGGCCACGGCCAAATACAGGAAAGTATTTTTAAACAACCGCCAATTCGATTTTCGCCTTTTCGCCGGAACTTTCCTTTATAATGACACCCGCACTGACGGTGATTTTTTCAGTTTTGCACTGGATAGGCCCACGGATTATCTTTTCAATTACAATTATTACGGAAGGTCAGAAAGCAGTGGCCTTTTCAGCCAGCAGCTTATCATCGCAGATGGAGGTTTCAAATCGAAACTGGAACGCCCATTTGCAAATGAATGGATGGCCACTGCAAATGCCAGTACAACGCTCTATCGATTCTTGCACGTTTATGGAGATGTGGGGATGTTTAAAAGCCGGGGCAACAGCGCCCGTTTTGCCTTTGACAGTGGGATAAGAGCGGTTTTGGTAGAAGATTACTTTGAATTGTACCTCCCCGTACTGTCGTCACAAGGATGGGAAATCGGCCAACCCAATTATGATCAAAAAATACGTTTTATAGTTACGCTGAGCCTACGCACATTGCTCAATCTCTTTACCAGAAAATGGTATTAAAACCGCTAATTTTGTTTTTCTAGAGTTTTGTCTTATCGGAATATTAATACTTTAAAATAGCTTTTAGACAAAAAAGAACCCTAGAAATTCTATTTTACCGTTTTTTTTGCCCAAAAATCATTATTTCCGATAATATGATCATATTATTGACTTTTTCTTAAATTGGTTCCACCGCTTATTTTGACTACTTTTGCGAGATAATTAAAGATTTTATGGCCACACAAGCAGACAGTACTACATCGCTTTCGTTCGAAGATTTTAAGGAGACCGTTCTTCAAGATTATAGAATAGCAGTAATGAGTAGGGAGTGTAGCTTACTGGGCCGTAGAGAGGTTCTGACCGGCAAAGCTAAATTCGGTATTTTTGGCGATGGAAAGGAGCTCCCGCAGCTTGCTATGGCAAAAGCCTTTAAAAAAGGAGACTGGCGCGCTGGTTATTATCGGGATCAGACTTTTATGATGGCCATCGGAAAGCTGAGTATAGAGAATTTTTTTGCAGGTCTTTACGCACATGCCAGTCTTGAGCACGATCCCATGAGCGCTGGGAAACAGATGGGCGGGCATTTTGGCACGCAGAGCTTATCAAGCAATATCGCAAAAGACCTTACCAAGCAGTATAACAGTAGCGCTGATATTTCACCTACTGCGGGACAAATGCCCAGATTACTTGGTCTCGCACAGGCTTCAAAACTATTTAGGCAACTGCCAGATGCTAATAAAGAAGGGTTAAGTGTAAATGGCGATGAAGTTGCATGGGGAACCATAGGCAATGCCAGTACAAGCGAAGGCCTGTTCTTTGAAACCATAAATGCGGCCGGTGTTTTGCAAGTGCCCATGGTAACCTGTATTTGGGATGACGAATATGGTATTTCGGTACACGCCAAATTTCAGACTACAAAAGAGGATATTTCGAAGATCCTGGCCGGTTTTCAACGTAATGAAGACGAAAAAGGATTTGAGCTGATCCAAGTTAATGGTTGGGATTATCCTGCGCTTGTTGATGCTTTTGAAAAAGCAGGTTCCATTGCCAGAAAGGAACACGTGCCTGTTTTATTGCACGTTAAAGAACTCACTCAGCCTCAAGGTCACTCTACCTCTGGATCGCACGAGCGCTATAAAAGCAAAGACCGCCTCAATTGGGAAAAAGAACACGATTGTAATGTAAAGCTGCGGGAATGGATGCTTGAGAATCAGATCGCCACAGATGAGGAGCTCATAGAAATTGAAAAACAGATTAAACGCAACGTACGCGAAGGAAAACGCCGGGCATGGGATGCTTTTCTTAATCCCATTAAGGCTGAAAAAAATAAAGTGTTGGCTCTTTTGGACCGACTTATTGCAGAAAGCGATAATAGCCAATTTATAAAACCCTTGCGCAACCAGTTGCACGAGGAAAAGGATGCCTTAAAAAACGACGTGATCTCCGTCGCCCGCAAAGTATTACGCGTGGTACGCAATGAAGATCTACCAGCAAGAAAGGAACTGCAAAACTGGGTGAACACTTACATTATTAAAGAGCAACCGGCCTACAGCAGTCATGTGCACAATGAGACAGAAACTGCTGCCACCCAAGTGGAGATCGTAGCGCCCATTTATGGCGATGATGCGCAAGTGGTAGATGCACGCATTATATTAAGGGATAATTTTAATGCCCTTTTTGCTAAATATCCCAATGCCCTTGTTTTTGGAGAGGATTCTGGTGCCATCGGGGACGTTAATCAAGGCCTTGAAGGTATGCAAGAAAAATACGGTGCGCTGCGTGTTGCAGACGTTGGTATTCGCGAAGCAACCATTGTGGGACAAGGTATAGGCTTGGCACTGCGCGGTTTTAGGCCCATTGCAGAAATTCAGTATCTCGATTACATTTTTTACGCGATGATGACGCTCAGCGATGATCTCGCTACTTTACGTTATCGCACACATGGCACGCAGACCGCTCCGCTCATTGTACGTACGCGCGGTCACCGTTTAGAAGGTATCTGGCATAGTGGTTCCCCAATGGCGGCGCTTCTTGACCTGCTGCGCGGCGTTTACATTCTCGTACCTCGGAATATGACCAAAGCAGCCGGTTTCTACAATACACTTATGCAAAGTGACGAACCCGCACTTATAATAGAATGTCTTAATGGCTATCGCCTAAAGGAAAAATTACCAAAAAATATGGGCGAATTCCATACGGCCATTGGTCAGGTGGAAGTAGTTAGAGAAGGAACCGATATCACGTTACTTTCCTACGGAAGTACATTGCGTCTGGTCATGGAAGCGACAAAGGAACTGCAAACTGTGGGAATTAACGCTGAAGTCATCGATGCGCAGAGTCTGCTACCCTTTGACTTAAATAAGGAAACGGTTAAAAGTGTCGCCAAAACAAACCGTTTATTAGTCATTGATGAAGATATGCCCGGCGGCGCTTCGGCATACTTACTACAACAGGTGATTGAAGTTCAGAAGGCTTATAAACTGCTTGACAGTGCACCGCAAACGCTGACTTCAAGGCCACATCGCCCCGCTTATGGTACAGATGGTGACTATTTCTCGAAACCTTCCGCGGAAGATATTTTTGAAAAAGTATATACAATGATGCGCGAAGTACGCCCAGCGGATTTACCGAAAATCAGGTAATATTTTGATTTACATCCACGGTTTTTCTGAAGTTTCTATTTTATAAATGCTGTAATTTATGTATTTCAGTACATCGCCATTAACTGCAGAAAAGGACATATCTCCGCTTGCCGTATGAAAAATCAGGTTATATAAATCCCGTTTTTTATACCAAAATGGCTGTTTTATGGTCACAGACTGTAATTTATAAATAGCTATTATTTCTGTCTTTTTGTTCCATAATCCGGTTTTTTTGATCAGAAATTCGTCAGTGAAACTTAATTGTATCGCTTTAAATCTGTACCACTTTATAAGAATCATTATGGGAAGATATATCAGTACGATAGGTAAAGTAAAATTCCATAAAAAATAATCCAGAAAAACATACCAGAGCAATAAGCCCATAAAAAGTGGTAAAAGTCCCAATAAACAATGGCGAATAGCCAAAAGTAGATGTGGCTTAAAAACCGCTGCATTTTCGCTTTGCGGAACTTCAAAAAGGAAATCTCTGATTTTACTGACGATATCTGCGGACAAACCAGGGATTTTAATCTTATTTTTCTCGGTCGCCTCCGCACTATTGGCAAGTGCAAGTTGCACGTTAAAAAGGTTCAGGTAACGCTGCACCGGGTTTATGAGAATGGTAAATACTTGCACGCGCCTAGCTTTTAAAGTAACCCGTGTGTTGGTACGCAGGCCCATTTCAAGCTGTAGTTCATTTGCTGTCCGCGTTAATTGAAGGCCATAATATTTAATAAAAATCTCTGCTGTGGTAATCACGATACCGATGATAAAAATTAGCGGCAGCGCGATAAGAAGTAGCGTTATCGTATAATCTGCATTAATATACGTTTCATACGCACGTTCCATTTGCGCATTATAATCTTTATCTAGCAGGTTCATATCAAGTTGTTGCAGAACAGAACCTCCAAAAAGTAGCAAAACCCATACACCGCGCAGATAATTAGTAGAAAGCCCAAGGCGTATCAAAGTGCCCATTGATAAACTGTATTTCCAAAGCGGCTTCTGTTGCCGAGCGGCTTGCTCATTACTTCCGCCTTCTTCGATACTAACGTCTTCAGAAGTTGGGGGTTGCACTTCCTGCATCAGCGCTTCTTGCAGACGATCTGCCTTTTTGCGTGATAGCGCTTTAATTTTAACTTCTTCGGCCTTACTGCCGGCCGTGTCGATGACCACTTCGTACACATTAATCAAGCGTTGCAACAAATTCCGCTTAAAATATACCTGCTGAATACGGTCAAATGGAATTGCCGTTTGTGAAGAATTGAAAACGCCCTGTTTCAGGATAAATTCAGACTTGTCGTAATCAATATGGAAAACAAAACGTTTGTAGGATAGAAAACTGAAGATTATTAGACCTACGGCCAAAAAAACAGCTCCTACCAGTATAAAATTGAGTATTTCTCCTGATATTTTACCGAATATAATATAGGCTCCCAAAACCCAGAGACCACGCAAAGACTTATAGGCCGACGATAAGAAAATGAGAAAAATGCCCACCGGTGACTGCAATTGCGGCTGGGAGAAAGGTTTAGACCCGTACATTATCCACTTTTTGCACAATAGCTTCTTTGATCACAGCGGCCAGTTGCGGCTCAAGCCCGGGAATATTGATATCGCTGCCACTTCCGCCGGCGGTAAAAATCTGTAGTGTGGCGATATGTAATATTTTATCCAGAACGCCCTGAGCAGTAGAAACATGCTGAATGCGGTTAAAGGGAATAATAGTGGTTTTCCGGAAGATATACCCACGTTTAAAGACGATATCCCTTTCCCGCAGCGCATAGCCATAACACTTCTGCTTTTTAAAAATCAAAAAATATTGAAAACCAAAAAACAGCAACACGGCTATCGTAATATAAAGTATGAGATCCCGTGAATCGTAAAAAAACCACACACCAAGGCCAATCAAAACAACGACCAACGAAATACTCATGCTCATAATCGCCTTTGTACGCTGGTTTACAGATATAGGCTCAAAAACAAGCGACTCATAGTGCGGCAAGTTTTCAAGTGTTATTTGGTCGTTTTTAAAGGTGTTTTCCAAGATTTTTTTAAAGTCTGATTTTAAATTTTATGGCAGCCATTTTTTCTCAAAATTGGGCTTGCGCTTTTCCAGAAAGGCGTTGCGGCCTTCTTTGGCCTCATCGGTCATATAAGCGAGGCGCGTAGCTTCTCCGGCAAAAACCTGCTGGCCTACGAGTCCGTCATCAGTAAGGTTCATACTGAATTTGAGCATTTTTATGGAAATAGGTGATTTTTGAAGGATTTCCTGCGCCCATTCGTATGCGGTATTTTCAAGTTCGTCGTGAGGAACTACGGCATTTACCATACCCATATCAAAGGCCTCCTGCGCGGAATAGTTTCGACCCAAAAAGAAAATTTCGCGTGCCCTTTTCTGTCCTACCATTTTTGCAAGGTACGCCGAACCGTAACCACCATCAAAGCTGGTCACATCTGCATCTGTCTGTTTAAAAATTGCATGTTCTTTACTGGCGAGCGTAAGGTCGCACACTACATGCAAGCTGTGTCCACCTCCTACAGCCCAGCCGGGAACTACCGCAATCACTGCCTTTGGCATAAAACGGATGAGCCGCTGTACATCCAGAATATTCAGCCGGTGATATCCATCATCACCTACATATCCCTGATCACCACGCGCCCGCTGATCGCCGCCACTACAAAAACTGTATACGCCATCTTTGGGCGAAGGCCCTTCACCAGACAGCAAAACGACGCCTATACTGGTGTCTTCCTGTGCATCTTGAAAGGCTTTGAGAAGTTCTGAAGTCGTCTGTGGGCGAAACGCGTTGCGTACTTCGGGTCGGTTAAAAGCGATACGCGCTACACCGTTTGCCTTTTTATAGGTTATATCCTCAAATTCAATTGCGGTTTGCCAGTCTGGTTGCTGCATCTTAGTTATTTGAGATAAGGTGAATGCTGTCTTTTTCGATCACAATATGTCTTTCTTTGTACAAAACGCCTATCGCCTTTTTAAAACTTTTCTTGCTGATGCCCAGCTGCGCTTGTATTTCCTCAGGACTGCTTTTATCACTGAGCATGAGCTTTCCGCCATTGGCCTGCAGCTCTTCCATGATATATTTTGTATTGGGCTCTATACCTTTATAACCTTCCGGCTGTAGGATAACATCGATTTTTTTATCTTCGCGCACCCATTTTATATATCCAGGCAGGCGGTCACCAACGCGCAAATCTTCAAAAATACTATCCTTGTAAACAAGCCCCATGTGCTTGCCATTGATAATGACGTTTGCTCCGTGATCAGAATAATGGGAAACAAGCAAGTCTACCTTCTCAAATTTTTCTACCTCAATCTCCTCATTATCAGTGAACTGCATGGTTTTTGTAGATCCCACAAGTCTGCCCGATTTTTCATCCAAATACATATAAACGACGTAAGATTGTCCTGGTTTCATGGGCGTCATCTGGTTACTGTACGGTACCAACAGCTGTTTATCGATTCCCCAGTCTACAAAAGCTCCTATTCCCGTAACATCTGTACAGCGCAAAAAAGCAAAACCATTCTTCTCAATAAATGGTTTTAACGTAGTGGCGACTGGGCGCTCTTCATTATCCAGATAGACAAAAACATCAATGGGATCTTCCAACTGAAAATTTTCTGGGGCGTATTTCCCCGGAAGAAGGACTTCGTCGTCGTCTTCATTACGTAAATAAAGCCCCGGACTCATGTCGCGGTCGATGATCATCTTATGGTAAGCGCCTATTTCTAACATAAATATTCAAATATTTGATACAAAATTAAGCAACCTTATCCGACTTTGTACAACGTACTGAATTTAAAAAAAGTCAGTCCCTTCAAAACAGAAAAAGCCAACTGCTTGTTTTTAAATTAAAAAGACCAATCCCTAATAAAGTAAGAGTCAAAAATGTCTTTAAAAAGCCAGTTTTAGGCGTTTTAAAAACCCAAAATATGACAATTCAGGTTTTGTAAAACAATCTCCTGACAAAAATTTCTGTCGTAACCATGTACGGAAGGCTCATGATTGTGAAGGTTTGATTTGCTGAATTAGAACGAAAAGAAACACCAATGGCTCAAGACCAAGAATATTTGGAGATGTGTAAAACGCATCTATTGATGCAAAAACTTTCAATAAAAAATCTCCAAAAAGAGTATTAATGCTCTATTTGGAGATTCTTTGCTTCATTCTAAAGTACGCAGTCGGATTTTTACATTAAACATTTGGAAATAAGGAATAATTCCCTTTCGACTGCGAGGTGACACTACTTCTTTTGAGTATGCAGACGGACAAGCCTATTATTTTTTAAAGGTTTTCATCAATCTATCTACTGCAAAATTTTGAGCATCTACCGCTTGCTCCAGTATCGCAGACATTCCGAAGAATTCATGTGTTACTCCTTTATACATTTTTCGCTCCACATCTATACCGGCAGCCTTCATTTTTTCAGCAAGAACTCCCCCTTCATTCTCTAAAGGATCTATTTCTGCATTGATAATTGTGGTAGCCGGCAGACCTGATAAATCGGCATCTATTAGATTGATCAGAGGGTCATTGTTCGTGCTCCAGTTTGGTACATATTGTTCAAAGAACCATTTCATAAAATCTCTGCTTAAAGGAACGGCATTTGCATACTTCTCATAGCTGGGAGATTCTATATCGCCATCGGCAATAGGATATACAGATACAATATGGACGGGTAATTTAACGCCACGCTCTTTTGCCATCAATGCCACGGCCACGGCTAAATTGCCACCCGCACTTTCTCCAGCAGTAGCAATCATATCAGGATCTCCGCCAATTTCGGCAGTATTTTCCACTACCCACTTATAAGCACTGAACGAATCTTCATGGGCTGCGGGAAATTTATTTTCTGGGCCCTGTCTATAGGCTACGGAAACAACTATTGCATTAGCTTTTTCTGCAAGTGCCAAGGCTGAAGACTCATATGTATCGAGGTCTGCAATTACCCATCCACCTCCATGGTAATAAACGATTACCGGTAAGCTTTTGTCTTCGGCATTCTTTGGTTTGTATATTCTAACAAGGACTCCTTCATCTCCAACCGGAAGAATTTTGTGGCTAATGTCCACTTTACTTTCCATAGGTTTAATACCGGTTTTATGTAACAGATCCATTACCGCATTTGCCGGTAATTTAATATTGCGGTATTGAAAACCAGTAGCTCCCTTAAAAGACGGGTTTTCATAAGATTGAAACTGCTCTATTACAGCTAACATTTGTGGATCTATAGTTGGTCCCCACTCTGGCTTGGGACCCTTTGGCATAATTTTCATTGGATCTTGGGTTCCCACTTTTGGATCCATTTTCATTTCTTTTTTTTTGGTTTCTTTTCCATCGTTCTTATCCTGCGAATAAGAATTGGGAGCTAATAAAAAAAGAGCAATACCAGATGCAAGGAAAATTGTTTTCATTACTCTCTTCGAAGAAAACAAATTTCGGTTCCGTTTAGAATTATTCATGTTTAAAAAGTTGTTGGTTAACACTATTGAAAGCTAAATTACTTCCTAAACCCCCTATTAACTAACTACTTAACTGTTTTTGTGAGAATTATAATAAATTAATGACCTAATCAGAAGCCGGATCACTAAATATTCCATAAATAAAATATTATTTCATAATCTGAATTTGAACAGTTGCTATTTTCTGAAAAACCAATACCATATCTATCGGTTTCAGCAAAGGGCTGTTTGACCGATCGATAAGTGCAAAATCTATTTAAAAAGGAGCTATTTAAGAGATAATAACTTATGATAAAAGCTAAAACTCACCTTATAAAACTAAAATAATTCAGCAAAACTTTATCGTTTATTGTTCTGGGCGTACTGATTTCCAAAATTGAAGGTTTCACGTTTTTTTCGTAAAAAGAAATTAGATTTCTCTTTAATTCTATTGAATCTGCAGCATGGTAATAAGCAAAGTCATACATTTCCGCCAGATGTCGCGCCGAAAGGTCATGCGTTGTTTCAAAGAAATCTGTAAACTCTTCGGTATCTTTATTTCCAGGTAAAATCCTGAAAATCCCCCCTCCACCATTGTTTATCACGATAATTTTGAAGTTTTTAGGGATATATTTATTCCAAAGGGCATTACTATCGTAAAAAAAACTGAGATCACCGGCGATTAAAGTGGTAGGTAATTGGCTTCCCACAGCAGCACCTATTGCCGTGGATG